>Ga0316189_10000803_pt1 | contig 31426 bp, 23 predicted proteins | sample LowCovwburrow_MG_FD_204930 | JGI IMG/M metagenome (GOLD analysis project Ga0316189, IMG submission 204930) | Coastal sediment microbial communities from Maine, United States - Lowes Cove worm burrow | ecosystem: Environmental > Aquatic > Marine > Coastal > Sediment | place: USA: Maine...
ACTTTACCGCATTTCGGAACTATGCCACTTTGTGGTTTACCGAGTTCAATCATGATCATCCCCTGCGTTATTCTCTTATGTACTATCTGGCTCGTTATACCGACCAGGATCCGGATGAGCTGAAGCTTGGGGGTGTGGACCTTGCCTGGTTCTCGGCCTGTCGCGCATTGGCTGAGGACAAGACCTTTGCCAGGCTCGACAATAATAGCCTGCCCTATTGGCTCAGGTACCTCTACTTGCTCGAAGAAGACAGCGAATTTCAAATACCGGCTGCGCCGGATGGCGCAACCCCTGAAGATCTCTTTGTCAATAACCTGTTGCGTATTCACGCCGCCCTGATCCGCCAGGACTATGTCGTGGCCGCCTCTACCATTAATCAGGTTATGGCTGTCAGGAAGGAACTTGATCGCCTGGATCTTGAAATCGTTTTTAACGACCTCCTGCGCCGTTTCTTTGTAGCTCGGGGCGTGGCCCACCGAGCGGAGGTTGTGCAGAGCAACAACACACGTCTGCGTGAATGGGCCGTGTTGCCACTGCTCCTACTCCCAGACCATCGGGTCGTGCACGCCGTGCCGGAAACACCGGTCGAGACGTCGGTCTCACCGTCGGAAAAGACCGAGCCGGCCCCGGAAGAAAAAGCCGAATCCAAAGCCGTGGAAACAACCGTACCCGAGCAACCCAAAGCTGTGGAAACAACGGTGCCCGAGCAACCCAAGCACGATGTGACCCCGCCCGGTTATGAAGAACTCGCGCTGCGTCTGATGGCCGGCGGCAAAGGATTGGAATTCAAGATACGCGCCCTTGCTTCTTCGACCAATTATTTTAAGATTTACAAGAACTACCTGCTGGGTCTGCACTACCTCAATACGGGCATTCCCGGCAAGGCTAACGAGCACCTTTCCCTGGCGTCGCGCCTGGTCAAGAACCTGCCTTTTCCCTTGTTGGAGATGCGCATTCTGCTTGCAAGAGCGAATTACTTCGCGAGTCAAGACGATTTAGATAAGGCCAACTGGTATCGCCTGACTGCGGTTGGCATATGGAAGGCCCACGAGAACATCCCCCTGTTTGTCAATCGAGATGTCACAGCCGAGACGACGCCGCATCAGTATCTCATTGACGACGTGCTGTCGCGACTGAGCGAAGACAATGCCGTCAAACGCCTGGTCTACCACAGTGAACTCGACCATTTTATCAGCCAGAGGAGGCGGGCCTATCAACGTGGCGTGCTTGCCGCCAACCCCGTCATCAATGACCAATACCAACAGGTAGGCACCCAACTTTTCCGGCTGGTAGACGGCCTGGCCACGGACCGGGATAATCCGGGACCCGACCGTTACAATAGGACGGGCGATTTTTGGAACCGGATTTGGAAACAAAGCCTGAACTACTACCAGGACCCTTCTATTCCTCCCGTCAATCGGATCCAAAGCCTGCTCAAACACAACGAACGCCTGCTCTCTTTTGTGGAAGGCATGAATCGATTCGGCGTGGTCTTGTTGTCGCAAGACCAGGCATTTGCCCTCGACCTGGGCTCGAAACGACGATTCCTAGCCTTGGATGACAGTCAACGCGTTGGCTTCCTGGCAGGTCGTCTGGGTTCTGTTTGGGACAATAAGAGTACACTCTATTTGAGCCTGTCGCCTTCGCTCAGACAAGGCGGGTTCATTGACCTGATCAAGTCGAATATGAAACAACCCCATCGTTTACGTGTTTTGTTGTCGCTCAAATCCTTTGGCACCTCGAAACGAACAGCTCAGCAATGCGTTGAGGCGGTCTTGCTTTCCAGTGGTGCCGCCCCTGCTCTGGGGATGGCGGAGAGTCGTGCCAATTGGGAAAAATTCGACCTTGAGATGCTTGGCCCTAACGGCCTGGAAAAAGCAGTTTCCAACCACGACCACCTTTTGTTTTCCGGGCCCCTCAAGCTGACGGAGCGCGGGCTCAGCTTTGGCAATGACAGGGAAACCTTTTACTTTCACCAAATACTTCACTATAATCCTGAACTCTGTAGCCTCACGGTCGTATCCTCTCGTAGAGGGTTCTGGGGGCCCGTACTCGACGAGTTGGAGTTGATCAACCCGGAATTGGGTTTTTCCATCACGCTGATCGACGAGTCAACAAAGTTAAAAGGGGTGAATTTTTTGAGCCATAAAACGGGGCTCCTGATCCCTTGAATGCGTCGCGGAGGAACTAGCTTGCGTATTTTAATCACAGGAATGGCCGGGTTCATTGGATCCCATTGTGCACGGGCCCTAACCAATCAGGGCCACGAAGTGTGGGGGATCGATAACCTCAATGATTACTATTCGGCTGACCTGAAACGGTTTCGTCTCGAAGGCCTCAAGGATACCGGCGCCCGGTTTGTAGAAGGCGACCTCTGCGACCTTGCCAGCCTGGAAGCCTTGTTTCGTCAGTTCGAACCGCAAGCTGTGCTGCACCTGGCCGCTCAGGCCGGCGTACGTTATTCACTGATTAACCCACACGCCTACATTCAGTCCAATGTGGTCGGCGTGCTGAACCTGCTCGAATGTTGCCGCCATCACGGCAAACCCCGTCTGGTCTACGCTTCTTCCAGCAGTGTCTACGGAGGCAACACCAAATTGCCCTTCAGCGAAGAAGACCGGGTCGACAAGCCCATCTCCCTCTATGCGGCCACCAAGAAGAATGCCGAGATGATGGCGCACACCTACACGCACCTCTACGATATGCAGACTGTCGGTCTGCGTTTCTTCACCGCCTACGGACCCGCCGGTCGGCCCGACATGGCGCTCTGGCTTTTCACCGACGCCATTCATGGGGGACGTCCCATCAAGGTCTTCAACCACGGTGATATGAGTCGCGATTTCACCTATATCGACGACATTGTCAGCGGGGTTGTGGCCTCTTTGACTGTCGATGGATTGGCGCCCTATGAGGTCTTCAACCTGGGCAACAACCAGGCCGAACAGTTAATGACCCTGATCGAACTGATCGAGAAGAACCTTGGAAAAACAGCCGAAAAAATCATGCTGCCCTTACAGGATGGCGACGTGAAAGCCACCTTCGCCGATATTCGCCAGGCGCAAGCCAAGCTGGGGTTTGTTCCCTCAACGGGGTTGTCTGTTGGCGTTCAACGGTTCGTAGCATGGTACATGGCCCACCCCGAATTCCATGGCACAGACACGGTCAGTGGCCGCTCGGTGTGCGCACAGGCCTGAACGACCCTGAAAACCGAGATCGTGTAACTGCCCGCTATGCCAGGTCATTCAGGCACTGACCAATGAAGTCATTGCCATATTTGGTAAACCGCCTTCATGATGAGGTTGGAGGAGCTTCTAATTGAATCGCAGTTTTGAATTATGCCCCGATGTCTGGGTACCACGAATCATTAATGGCGGGTGGCAACTGGCCCAGGGTCACGGCGAAACCGTGGACGAAACAGAAGCCATCAACCATCTTTGCAGGCTTGCGCAGGCCGGCTTGACCAGTTTCGATTGTGCGGATATCTACACCGGTGTGGAGCGCTTGCTGGGCCGATTTTTGAAAGAATACCGCCAGATCTATGGTGCAACCCAAGCCGATAAGATCCGTATCCACACCAAGTTTGTACCCAACCGCGATGACCTGGCCGGTCTTACCCGCAAGCGGGTAGTTCGGGTTATTGATCGTTCCTTGCAGCGTCTGGGTTGCGAGAGGTTGGATTTGCTGCAATTCCACTGGTGGGATTATTCCGTTCCCGGATATGTGGAGACGGCGCTCTGGTTAGACGAGTTGCGTCAATGCGGCAAGATCGCTTGTTTAGGCACCACCAACTTCGATACCTCGCGATTGCGCCAGATGTGTGCTGCCGGCGTGCGCCTGGTTTCGAACCAGGTCCAATATTCCCTATTGGATCGACGCGTTGAAACCGACATGGTCGCTTTTTGTCGTGAGCGTGGTATACACTTGCTGTGTTACGGTTCTTTGGCCGGTGGCTTTCTCAGCGATTCCTGGCTGGGCAAACCAGAGGCACCCGCTGCCAATCGGTCTCTGACCAAGTATCGCCTGATGATCGAGGAGTTCGGGGGTTGGCCGGCCTATGGACAGCTGTTGGCTGTCCTGGCCGAGATTGCCGGAAAACACTCGCGCAGCATGGCCAATGTGGCTGCGGCTTGGGTTCTGGCCAGGCCCGGTGTCGGCTCGGTCATTGTTGGCGCCCGCAACGCGGCGCGGCTGGCCGATAACCTACGGGCTTTTGATCTGGAAATGGATGCCCAGGATAAGGCGGCCCTGGAGCGGATTCTGGCTCGATATCCCGGTGCGACCGGACCAGTTTTTGGATTGGAACGCGAAGCGGGCGGACCTCACGCCTCAATTATGAAAACCAACCTGGGCTAGCCGCCCCGGCGGTCCGGACCGATGGCGCTACCTGCGATCATCTGGTATTCCATTCGCCTTGTTCCTCCAAATCCTTTGCTACCAACATATTTGATGGTATTGGGTTATTCTCTCCCGATGAACCCAGCTCTTTGTAGATCTCCTGAAAGCGCCCTTGAATCTCACGAGTGGAGAGGCCGCAGGTATACCAAATGACCTTATCATCGAAGCCGCTGAAGCAGTTTTGGAACCCGCTTTGTCAGATGCTCGCGAATAGGTGGCGCTGGGCGCTTTGGTTCCGGTACCGTCCGGCTCGGCCAGGCCTTAAAAAAGCTACCCCTCGGGTCCCTGCTCCTCGCCGAAGGCGATGGCCGCTTCCTTGCGCTTCTTCTCGAACAGGTCTTGCTGCTCGGGGATATTGGGGTTTTTCCAGTCGAATTTATAGGTGTGCACGTCGTAGCTTGCATCCTTGACAATGAGCACCGTGGTCGAATAGTCGATCTCGCGCTTGACACCGTCCTGGTCTGGCGAGGCCACAAAGAGCTGAAGACCCAAATCACCGGCGAAACCCAATAACTGGTCACGCCTGCCCGCGTCAATGCCGTAGAAGGCCTCGTCGAAGAGCAGGGTCTTGAGCTTGACCTTGTTGCCCTGGTAGAGGAAATGGGCGATGGTCAGCACCAGCAGGTAGTTAGGCACCGCCTGCTCGCCACCCGAGCCGATGCTCTTGACGCGCCGGGTCATGGCAATACGCTCGTTCTCGCTGCCGTCCTGGGCCACGGTGGTGATCTGCATCTCGAATCGGTACCAGTTCCGATAATCCAACAACTCGGGGATCTCGCCCGCCTCTGTGTTGATAATGTCTTGCTTGTGGTCTTCGAAGAAAACGCGCAACTCTTTCTCGGGCCGGGCCCGTACCATGTCCATGTTGGCGATGATGTCTACCAGGTGCTTGAACTCTTTTTTGGGGTTCAACGAGAAACGATAGCGGTAGTTGCCAAAGTGCCGTTTCTCCAAGAGCCGGTTGATATTGTCTTTCATCTTCTCCAACTCGAAGACCATCTTGCGCAATTCGTTGACCAGTTCGCGCATGATGATTTCCTTGAAGAGGTGGAAAGTTTTCTCGTTAATCACCTGGCGCTGGTCTTCGATGGTCTTGCCCTGCTGTTGGTAGAGTTCTTCAATCGTCCGTGAACGGCGATCAACCAGCAGATTCTTGTCCTCATCGTAAACAAAGGCGAAGGAAGCACCAAGCGAGGGCTCGTTAAGGGCGCTGCCCAGCCGTGCCCGCGCCTCTACCTCGGATTCTCGACACTTTTGTTTCTCGCGGGCAATCACTTCTGTTGCCTTAAAGCGGGATCCTTTCCAGGGGCCGAGCACATGAGCCTGTGCGTCTTCGACCTCTGGATCCAGTTCCATTAACCTGATCGCCAGCAGGCGTAGGTGTTTTTGCTTATCCGTCTGATCGATGTGCAGGTCCTCGATCCGATTGCCACTCAGATGAATGTCTCGTTTCAAGCCACCTCGCGCCTCGCCGATTTCCTGCAGGCGTTTGTCGTTCCTTGCCAGTTTGGCTGCGGCCCGACTGATGCGGGTCTCCAGGTTGGCCAACCCTTCCTTTGAGATGATGGCGCGGATGGTTTCCAGCCGTTCTGCCAACAGGGTGACCTCCCCGGTCAGTCGCGCAAAGCGTTCGCTGGCACCGACTTGCGAGCTGTCCATGTGCTCTTCGGTCAGGTTCAAATGGGTGATTTTGGAGATCTGGGTACGGTAGGTTTGCTGGGTTTTCTCCAGGAACTCAATGAACTCGCGCAGCAGGGTGGTCCGAGCGCTGAGCTCGGCACAACAGTTCTGGTGGGTCTTGCGCAGGGCTGTCTGCTCCTTGAGCGCGCGCTTGAGCACCTTGATCTCCCGCTCAACCGCTTTCTTGCGGCTATCGGCGCCGATCAGACGGGCCGGCAGACCCCGCAGCCTGCGCTCATGGGCGCGGAAGCGAAGCAACTGTCTGTCGGAGAAAGAAGTGATCTCCGGTTCGCGAGCGGCCTGCATCTCGCCAGCCAGACAGGCCAGTGCTTCCGGGTTCGACGCGCTCAGATCAAAGGTGGTGCGAAACCAGTCGGGCAGAACCTTCACACCTAGGGACGGATGGGTGACACGCTGGCCCGGATAGTGTTTAAAGAGCATCTTCTTGGCATCTTCAGCCTGGTCATCGCTGACCAGGAAAGAGGCCAGCACCTGGGTTCCGATCAGCTCCTCGATCGCGCTCTTGAGCTTGACCGCCAGGGCGGAGCGCCACTCCAGGCCCTCGTAGAGTGGGCGTGCGGAAATCATGTGCAAGGAGAGCAGGGCGCGGGCCTCCCTGAAATCGTCCAGGTCTGGAGCCAGGGCTTGCGCCGCCTCCAACTCTTCAATACGGCCCTCTTCAGACTTGATCACGGCAGACAGATCTGCGATATCTTTTTCCAGCAGGGCCTGTTCTTTTTCAAGGCCGATCACCTGTTCGCGGGCCCGTCCCATGGGTCCGGCCACGGGCAACATGGGTGTTTCATGGGCCGGGTCCTCGCGGCGGTAAAGGTAGTCCAAGGAAGTCGTCAGGTTGGTTACCGGGAAGGGCAGGTCGGCGGCAAAACGGGCCAGTTTCAGGGCGGCTTGTTTAAGGAACTTGTGCAGCTCGTCCAAGGTCCGCGTCTTGTCTTTGACCGCTGTGCCATGCTTCTTTTTGAGCTGCTTGAGCGCGGCCTCGTCTTCCTTGCGCGTGTGTTCCTTGCGGCGCAGTTCTTCGCTTAATTCTGACTCCCCGCGCACCAGGCCGGCATGGTCTTTTGTCTTCAGGTCAGCGAGTTGCGAGGTCAGGGTTTCGCGTTCCGTTCGCGCCGTCTCCTGTTCCTCATCCAGGGTCACCAAATTCTGCCTTAAAACCTGGCGTGTCTCTTTCTCCGCGCTGATCTGTCCAGACAATCGTTCCAGGCGACGAAAGGTATCCAACCAGTCGAAGCACAGGCCATCCTTGCGAAAGACCCGAATCTTCTCGGTGAGGGCCGCCAGCGAACGCACGTAGAGACGTTTTCGTTCGAAATCTTCAAGCACGGTTTTACTGTCTTCCAGGCTCTGCAGCGAGAGTATGACATTCTCGAAAACTTCGGTCTTGGGCTCCGGCATCAACCGCATGAACAGCTCGTGGTAGTCGTTGGACTGGGCAACGATCTCTCGATAAGCCTTGCCGATGCGCAGCAGGCGGCAAACATCGGCGAAAACGTCGTCGTTGTTAAACAGTCGATAGACCAGCTCGCGTCGGAAAGGGCCCATATTGTAGAAGCCGCCAACCGGATCGAGCGCGGCTTTCATTTCCACCCGGGTCATGGGCCGCTCGCCCTGCAGCTCTTCAATCAGGAGCGGAACCTCTTCCAAGGGGCCGTGGATGACAATGCCCCAGCGCTGAACCGGCTCATCCATGGCTTTGGCGGTCATGCCCATGCCGACGGTCAGAAACTGGCCCTTTTCGTTCTTGAGCTCCAAGATCGCGTAAGTAATGCCACCTTCCTTATTGATGGGGCCGGTTTCCGTATTGAAGCGCATGATGATGCCCTGAATGCGCCGTCCCACCGACTGCTGGCCCGCAACCCGGGCCGCCGAGTTGAATTCTACCAGTTCCCCGCCGGTCAAGACGTAGTGGATGGCATCCAAGACCGTTGTCTTGCCCGAACCGTTGTCGCCGAGCAGGAAGAGGTGTCCGCCCCGCTCAACACGCAAGGTCTCGTTCTGAATATTGTGGAAATTGATCAAGCGGATGCGGCACAGCACATAACTGTTCTTGAAGGCGTTCATGATTCCTCCGCCGTGACCTGGGTCCCGTCTGCGTCAGCCTGGTTTCGGCCTTCACCCAACTCTTCGAAAATGCCGCGGCTCAAGCGAACCGCGTTGTAGTGATAGAGCGCGGGCAAGGCCTCGTAAATGGTATCCAATCGGTTCACCTCGCCCTCTTTGGGTGGTGGGATCTTAGCCAGGAAACGGTACTTCTCCAGGCGCGGCATGATGGCGCCCAGAACCCGAGCGCGAACCTGTTCCTCGCTATAGGCGGCCTGTTTTTCTGCGTCTTTGAAAAGCTCGCCCATTCGGGTGTGTACATGTTCCAGCAAATCACCATAGCGAAAACGCAAATTCTCTTTCTCGTCTACGGTCACACCCTGAATATCGATCTGGACCTCGAAGAACTCCAGCAGCAACATGAAGGCAATACACTCGTCGCGACGGGTAAAGTTAAACAGCTCGCGCATGGAGGGCGTGATGGCGTCGTTGTACCAGCGGTCCTTGTAGACTCGGGCACATTTGCTGTCCACGTAGAGCACCCAGCCGAAGAATTTATCGAAGAAGGCGGTGAACTCTTTCTGGTGGCGACGCAGGAAGAAGAACAGGTTCTCGTGATCACTCTTGTAGAAGTAAGGGCTTTCCACCAGGTAGTTGGTCACCATGTGCACCTTCTCCCCATGGCTATCGATCAGGTTATTCAGTGGGTTTTTCATGACAGTCCTTTATTTCCATATCCAGGAACGAGAGTTCAACCGTGCCTTGGCCCACGCTGACCGGGTTGTCGGTGGTTTCCAAGCGGTAGCCCACCTGGGCCAGACGGCGACCGCGGGTCAGATAGCCAGTCTTGGCCAGGTGGATCAGACGGGCAAAATCTTCGTAGCTCGTGAAAGAACCACCCGAGACCAGGCGGTTGTCGCCTTCCAACACCTTGTTGCGAAGCCACAGATCCAGATCCTGCATCTTCTGCATCTCAAGGGAAAGAGCGGGTTTCCCGCCATCGCGCTTATGGGCCAGGTAGTTCCTGGGTCGGTCCTCCACGTGTTGGTAGTACTTGCGGGGCCTGGGTGGGTCTGCCTTTTCGTGATCGTTCCAGTGATGGGGATCAGAACGCATCTGCACCGGGGCAATCAGCTCACGGAAGAAGCCGTGGGGCACCGCATCCTCTTCCAGATCGGCCAATTCGGTCAGGCGATCACGGATGTCCTCGATGCGATGACTTTTACGCTCCAGCTCACGCAGGTAGGCGTACATCTTGCGCACCACCATGAAAGCCGATTCATGGACCCTACCACAGAGCTGTTCCAGCAGGCCACCAGGACGGTGGAACTCCATCAAATTGCGTGGAATGTGGTGCTGTGCCGAGCTGCCACGACTGCCTCTTAGGAATTGGGGCGTCCGTTTACGCTCCTCTGCCATCACTTCCAAGGCAACTTCTACCTTCTCCAGGTTGGTGGCGCTGTTCAGTGTTTCCAACAACGGCATCACTTCCTGGTTCAAGCTCCCCAATTTGCGCAGGAACTCGTGAAGGTAGGTTTCCAGCTGGACAATGATTTGCTTCAGTTCGGGATGGTTGTAGGAGCGGGTGATAAAACCCAGAAGCCGGGCGTTGAACTCGCTCAGGTTCACGTGAATGGCCTGGGTGATCTCCTCAACCTTGAGCAGCTGGTAGATCACCCGGCGCGACTGTTCTTCGCCCCGCTCCGCCATGTGGAAGGCACGCAGACAGCGCAACAGCTCTTTCAGGCTAAAGGCCGCGTCTTCCAACTGGTTGCGGGCATCGGCGCTGCGGTCCTCCAGATCGTCTTGAAGGCGGCTTTCCAACCAGAGCAGGAAGGCCCTTGTTTCCTGGGACAGGCTGAAACGGTACTTTTTCTTGCGGTTGTCCCGGTAGCCGCGAATGCGTTCCTTCTCAATGCGAGTGCTGACCAAGGCCCAGGCGGTCAAGCGGTCCAGGTCGGTTCGGAACTGGTCCAGGTCGTAGTCTTTGCCGTTAACCAACGACTGGGCCTCGCGGACACCGTCGTAAAGGTCATCGTAGAGAGGCTCAAGATCCTGCTGGCGCTGGAAGAGCAGCATACAGTAGAGGATCTGTAGATAGTAGATATTGCGCTCGGCCAGCAGCAGGTTGCCCAGGTTGTGATTGCGCCGGTGGATCAGGGCCGTACTGGCACCCCGCTCAAAAGCCATGCGGGCGTTTTCTGTAAAAATGTGGATAGGATCGAAAGTCACCGTACTTGCCCCGTCCCCAAAAAAGGGAACCCATCATAACATCATGAAAAAAGGATAGGTCATTTTTCGCAGCAAAACAAGGCAATGGATCATGGGATAGACCAACCGGCAAGCCCTCAGACCGGATTGCGCGTCTCTCCCTGCCTGAAAGCGTCGATGTTGGCGCGGATCTCGGCTACCAGGCGGCACCGTGATTCGCTGCTCAAGCCCGCAATATGGGGTGTTACAAACAGCCGTTCCGGGTGTGCGAGATGAAAAAGAGGGTTGTCCACAGCGGGTGGTTCCTTTTCCAGAACATCCAGTGCAGCGCCCGCTATTTGCCCCTCGTCCAAAGCCCTGGCCAGATCATTTTCCCGCACAATGCCGCCCCTACTGGTATTGATCAGGTAGGCCGAGGCTTTCATGGTGGCGAGCTGTTCCGTGCCGACCAAACCCAGGGTGGCAGTCGTCAGTGGTGCATGAATCGAAACCACATCGGCCGTGGCCAGCAGCGAATTCAGATCCTGTTGGGGCCAGGGCTGTTCCAGATTGGCGCCACTGCTGGAATGGTAGATCACCCGACACCCCCATGCGTCCGCGATCCTGGCCACCCCGCGTCCGATCGCCCCAAGGCCGATGATGCCCCAAACCTTCTGATCCAGTTCGTTGAAGGGCACGTCTAAATGGGTGAAGATCGGGCTGCGAGACCAGCGCCCCTCGCGGGTATAACGGTCGTGATAAGCATTGCCGTGGGCCAGGTGGAAGTACATAGCAAAAGTATGGCTCACCACGCTGGGGGTTGAATAACCCGGTACGTTGGTCACCGCAATATTCAAATCTCGGGCTGCTTCCAAGTCCACGTTGTTGGTACCCGTTGCCGCCACACAGATCAGCTGCAATTTGTCTGCGGCCGCAAGAGTAGCGCGGTTCAAGACAACCTTGTTGCTGACCACGATGGCCGCGCCCCGTATTCTGGCCTGTGTTTGCTCGGGCCGGGTACTGGGGAATACACGGGTCTCAAATCCCTCTAACAAGGAATCCAGACAGATCTCACCCAACGTCGCCGCGTCCAATACTACCAACTTCACCAGGCACCTCACGTCGCTGCAAATTCGCTCTGTCACTTCTCCATCATACGACACCGGCAAGAAATTTGTCAGGAATGAAACCTGGCGGTGCGTACTACGTAAGATTAGGGTGGAGACGTATATGCTTGTGCTTTCCTGAAAATAGAAACTCTTTACACCGTAAGCGTTAACCCCGATGCCTTTTTGGCAGACCGGTGAAGTATGTTCATTTTCAGGAATCGAGCCCGTGGAGACATTCGCTGCTCTTTTCCTTTCCGGTTTGCCACCTGGCGCCACAAGTGAAAGTAATGAGGAGTCTCTCTGCAATGAACCTGAATCTTTTAGGTTGGAATTCCTACTGGGAAAAGTATCGTCTCGAACATCAATTAGAAAAAAGTCGCCTTGGCCGTGTTACCCTTGTCCACATGGACGCCTTCGTTCTGATGGATTCACAGGGTGAAACCAGGCGCGTCGCGATGGTTGCCCAAACCGTAGCCGTGGGCGATTGGGTTGAATGGTCTCCGATTGCCGGGTCAGCCGAGCAGGGGCAACTGGTTCGTATTTTGCCCCGTCGCGGCAAGATTTCCCGAAAATCGGCAGGCCGCAGAACCCAGGAACAGGTCCTGGCCACCAATGTGGACCACATCTACATCGTCAGTGCCCTAGACAACGAATTCAGACCAGCACGTCTGGAACGCTATCTGACCATGGCCTGGCAGAGTGGTGCGTCACCGGTTTTGGTGCTCAACAAAGCGGATGCCTGTTCCGACCCCACTCCGTTCTTGGAAGCCGCCGAAGAGGTTGCCCTGGGTATCCCGATTCATGTGGTCAGCTCGACCACGGGTCTCGGCTTGGAGGAACTGGCGCCCTACCACGGACCGGGCAAGACAGTGGTTCTGGTTGGTTCTTCCGGAGTCGGCAAGTCGACCCTGGTCAACTGCCTGCTTCAAGAGCAACACCAACGCACCGGCGCGGTTCGCGAGGACGACAAGCGGGGTCGTCATACGACAACCCACCGCGAAATGATTGCCCTGCACTCCGGCGGCGTGCTGATTGATACTCCGGGCCTGCGCGAACTCCAACTGTGGAGCGAGCCCGAGGCGCTCGACGCCGTTTTCGAGGATGTCGATAAACTCTCCGACAACTGCCAATTCCGTGATTGTACCCATGACACGGAACCGGGCTGCGCCGTCCGCGATGCCGTGATCAGCGGCCAGCTTTCACGACGCCGCTTGGACAACTACAAGAAGCTTCAGCGCGAGTTGGCGTACCTGGCCTCACGGGGCCCAAGCCAGACCTGGCAGCAACGAAAGGAAGGCCGCAAGCAACAAAAGATGTTTCGCGAGGCCAAAACCATTAAAAGGAACCGCTAACCCCAGAACAGCCCGCCTTCGGGCGGGCTTTTAAACAACCGAAGTTCGACAGGCGTGCCTGAAAAAGGCCTCTGTCGGTGCGCATCGTTCAACTCATAGAGCGGGTAACCTGACTTGCTAATTTGGCACCAAACTGACTAAAACCCAATGACACCAGACGAGTAAAAAGGTGGTTTGGAAATGACTTCATGCTGTTATCGTGAACTGGGTTGGGCTGCGCCCTCGGTACCGTAATTTTCCAAATTGGGCGTTCGTGGCGGCAAAGAAGGCAGTTATCGCAACCGACGAACGAACCCATACTTGACTTTCCTCACCATTCAGAAAGGGTCATCGCCAGGCCAAAAGCAGGAGGGGTAGAGTTCATTGATGTTTTGATAAGTCTGATAAGGTTAAAGTGGGTTCCCCGGTTTTCAGATTTTCACAAAACTTCCAGAAACCCTGCTTCGCTCCACCCTGTTTCGGTGACTTTGACGAAGAAAGCTGCCCGGACCATTCTTCAGAAGCATTGTCGTGAAAAATAAGTGCGTTGTCCAGGAACCTGGGAAAAAAGACATGGGAATCAGGATTTACCTGCCATTTCCAGGCGTGCTAAATCAGCGATTGGTTTTCGAACATTTCCTGGATTTCTGTATAGCCTCTACGTTGGGCAATTAGGCGAGGGCTCCAGCCCAGGTTATTGGGCCGATCTGGATCTGCGCCGTACTCCAGCAACAGGGCTGCCACTTCGCGAAACTCACCTTGGACGGCCCAGTGTAAGGCGGTGTTGCCGTACTGATTGACCACACCTGGATCCGCGTTCTGATCGAGCAGCCAGAGGGCTGTTTCCATGTGCCCTTTGGCGCACGCGTACATAAGTGCAGACCAGCCCTCATCATCAATTGCAGATGGATTGGCCATCCAGTGCTCCATCAATCGGCGCACCACGTGAAGGTGGCCACTGCGGGCCGCAAGCAGGAGCGGTGTTCTGCCATAGGGATCCCGTGCTTCCACAGGGGCAGAAGATTCGTAGATTTGCTTGTCTACGGCAGCGAGGTGGCCTTGGGCTGCTGCATTGAGCAGGGTCCGGGCAGTCGAAACGCCACAGCCACTGAGCATCATCAGTATGATTCCTGGAAAAAGAAGCCTGTAGGCGATAACATCCCCCGGTGGTTTGCCTTATTTCAACTTGTGTTTTTACAACTGGCCCTGGCTAACAGAATCCAGTTTCTTATGCTAGCATATGCACCGGGCCGTGCTTTCGGATTCTGAAATAAATACTACTGTCGGCCTTGTCGTCTCGTTGTAGCCTGTTTTGGAGGGCACTCATGGAGAATGCCGAAAGGTACGAGATCAAGGTCGAAGCTTTGACCAAGCGTTTTGGTGAATTTGTAGCAGTATCTGGGATCGATCTGGAAATCCGCCGGGGCAAGGTCTTTGCGCTGTTGGGGCCCAATGGGTCGGGCAAAACAACCACAGTACGCATGATTGCCGCCCTCTTGTGGCCCGATAGCGGAAATGCGCGGGTCGCGGGTTACTCCGTTGCAACTCAGCCCTTGGAAGTGAAGAAACGGATCGGTATTTTACCGGATGCCAGCGCCCTCTTTTCGCGTATTACCCTCTGGGAACACCTGATCATGGAGGGCCTGGTGCGCGGGCTTTCAAGAACCGTGACGGAGGCCCGGGCCGAAGACCTTTTGCGCTATCTGGACCTGTGGGATCGGCGCCATGTTTTCGCCGACGAAGGATCTATGGGCATGCGCAAAAAACTAGGCATTGCTCTGGCCCTGATCCATGCGCCCGACATTGTCATCTTGGACGAACCCTTCGAAGGTCTCGACCCTATCTCCGCGACCAAGATCCGCGATCTGTTGCGCGCAACCGTATCAAAGCGGGGAACCACGCTCTTGATCACATCCCACTTGTTGGCTCTGTTGGAAACGCTGATTGATGATGTTGCCATCATCTCGGCTGGTAAAATTGTTCATCGCTGCAGCGCCGCTGAAATACGGGAGAAGGGGGGCACTTTAGAGTCGCTTTACCTGGATGTCATCAAGGACAAAGATAATAACCCGGAAGTGATGACATGGCTCGTCTAAGACCCATTCTTTCAACCATGGTGGTGGGCTCGCTGCGCCGCTCTCAATCTGCGGGCAAAGGTTACGGACCGGTTATTCTGCTGTTGGTCATCATACCGGGACTCTGGAGCTACTTCCAGACCTCCATAAGCGAGACGGCCTTCTTTTTACAGCTGGCAGAGACCAAACGCGCCAACACCCTGTTCTTGGAAATTTGGAGTGCCTGGTTGATCCTGCCCCTGTTCCTCAAAAGCGGTGGACTGGACCGTGCCGAACTGACCAAGCTCTTACGTTTCCCACTTACCTGGGTCGATTTGTTGATCATCAGCCTGATCGACTTGTTGGTGAACCCCTTTTTCCTTGTAGTCGCCGCGCTTACCGGGCTCAGTTGGGCCGTGCCCGCCGCCGCACCCTATCCCGACTCGGCGAAACTTGGCTTTCTTTTCTTTGCCTGCGGGTCGGTGACGACCATGTTGATCATCCATGACCTGGGCCTCATCGTGTCCAATAGTTTTCGCATGCAGCGGGTCTTGCTCGTTTTACCGTTTGTCCTGATTTTACTGGTTTGGTTGCTGACCATGCTCGGTCTTGATCAACCCTTGTTGGCCGCAGTTCTGCCCTTTCTGCCCCACAAACTCCTGCTTGAGAGTTTTGTGAGCGATAACCATCGAGCCGCCCTGCTGCTCGGCGCTCTGGCTCTGCTCGCTGCCTGTGCCAAAATAGGGGCATTCGCCTATCTGGTTCGCGTCTTGCGCCGTGAGTCCGGCCAGAACCGCAATCGTGGCCGGCGTTTTAAGTGGCGACCCCTTCCCAAACCAGGCACCCCTAAGGCCGTCCTTATTCATAAAAACATCATCGACGCCTATCACGGCGTGGAGCCCATGCTCGGCTGGCTCTTTGGTTTGGGTTGTCTGGACTACCTGATCCGCGACCAACAGGTGGCTGCCGAGGCCTATTGGTTCGCCATCACCTTGATTGTTCTCTGCCATATCAACCTTGCCTGGAATGCCTTTGGTCACGACGGGCCCGGTTTCGCCAGGCTGCGTACCTATCCTCTTTCCGCTCAGAATTTGATGTGTACGAAAAACTTGGCTTTTGCTCTGATTGTGGTGCTTCCCATCTTACCACTTACCCTCGCCGCCGCATTCCGCTTTGGTTTTGCCGCCCTTCCCTGCGGGCTCCTGCAAGCAGCCAACTATGTGCTTCTGCTCTTGCTCTGGGGCAACCCGGTCTGTCTTAGACTGCCGGCGAAACGCAATTTTTTAAGCAACAAACGTGCGAACCTCCCGCCTCTGGGGAACATCCTTTTTCTCGTCCTGACCACCCTGGCGGTCCTGCTGATGGGGGTGATTACATGGCGCAATGGAGCCGCTGTCTCTTTGATTGCCCAAAGCCTGCTCTTTGGATTACTGCATTATATCTACTCGCGTTCGTTGCCTTCGGTGGGTCGCCTGTTTGCCAGGCAGGCCAATCGCATTGAGGCTGCCCTCGGCCGAGGTTAACTCTTCAAAGCGCAGAATTGGACCCCAGCCAGGGGCATGAGGAAGGGTTGAAAAAACCTTATTGAGGCCTCTTGCGTTGGCGTCCTTTGCTTCGCTCCCCGCATGCTGGGCATCCCGACGTATTGCATTCACGGCAACAGACAAGGTGGCATTCCGGGCATTCTTTCCAGCCTTCGCGGTTTTCGAGGTCTACAGTCATGTTGCAGCTTGCGCAATTCTTGTATCTGGCCATGTGACATGATAGCACGGAACGGTCGTAAATCCAATTAGTCTTCCCAGGTCGAGGAGATCTTCTCGGAAAATGTGTCTCGGATTGGGACCGGTTTTTTGGGCATTTTGAGAATGGTCAGAGAATTTGAGACAAAGCCTGAAATTGCCCTTGACATCAGGGGCCGTATATCGCGGACAATAGATGCACGTCTACGAGGTAGCTATGGGAATTTGTATTCATTACAAGGGAAAGCTGAAGCATAAAGATTTGCTGGATCAGATTTGCCAGGAATTGGTTTCAATTGTCGATATCATGGGCTGGACCTGTCAATAACTGGAAGAGGATGTGAGCAAGCCCATGACCGCCTATGTGGAGCATGGTCCCAATGGGGCGGTCATCAAGGGAGAGCTTTCGCTGAAGGGGGTCATGCTACATATTCATCCCAAGGTGAGTGTCGATTTTCTGTTTGACGGGGAAGGTAGGATCCGGGATCTCATGGAAGCGGCCTTGGGTGACGAGGCGGCTTCACTCGATGGCTGGACTCAGGTAAAAACCCAGTTCGGAACGCCTGATGTGCACATCACGATCAACAAGCTTATGCGCTACCTGTCGGGCAAATTCTTTTCCGATTTTGAAGTAAGCGATGAGGGCGATTTTTGGGAGACGAGTGATGCCGTTCTACTCAGCAAAAGATTCCGGTTTCTGGATAACGCCATTGATGCTGTCGCAGATGCGCTTTCGAAAGAATCTAGCGAGGGAATGGACGATGACCCCCTGTCTCTGGCCGATAAGATCGAAGAAACGATCAAAAACTTACGGCTACCAGGTGAAGATGGATAGGGGGATCGGGCTGACAAGGCTCCAGGCGATTAAGAAGTCGCGCGTATGAACTCGACCACTACGCGGGCCAGATCCTCGCCACGGTCTTCCTGAAGGAAGTGGCTGCCGCCCTTAATGGTGGGATGCACCAGGCCTTGGGCACCGGGAATATGCTTTTGCAAAGGTGCCTCCAGGCCGCGCATGATGGGGTCACGATCACTGAAGGCGGTGAGGAAGGGTTTCTGGAATTGGGACAGGGCAGCCCAGGCCTGCTTATTTGCTGCAGATTCGGGGTCATCCTCCGAGATTGGGACCAGGGTGGGAAACACACGGGCGCCGGCCTTGTAGCGATCGTCGGGGAAGGGGGCATCGTAGGCCGCGATCACTTCGTCGCTCAGGCTGTCGGTGCTGGTTCGGTTGATCAGTTTGCCTATCTCGAGAACAGGCACGTTCTGAGAATAGTCGCGCCATTGCATAAAGGCCTCATTGGTGCCACCCTTGCCTGTAGGCAGGAATGTATTGGCGGCAACCGCCCGGTCGAAACGCTTGGGCCAGGCAGCCAACAGGCGCAAGCCTATTAGCCCGCCCCAGTCCTGGCAGACGAGGGTGATGCCTTTCAGATCCAGGCCCGTAACAAAGGCGCCAACCCAAGCCACGTGCCGCGCATAGGTATAATCCGTCCTCTCGGTCGGCTTATCGGAGCGGCCGAAGCCGATCAGGTCAGGCGCAATGACGCGACAGCCCGCCTCCACCAGGATGGGAATCATTTTGCGGTAGAGGAAGGACCAGGTTGGTTCTCCATGCATCAGTAACACGGGCGCGGCATCGCTGGCACCTTCATCTAAATAGTGAAGTCGAAGCGTTCCGCCCTCAGTGTCGTCTATCTCTACATAATTGGGGGAAAAGGGGTAATCCGGAAGGTTTTCGAAACGAGAATCGGGTGTCCGCAATGCTTTCATGAAGGCAGCCTCGTGAGATCTAAATGAGTCCTACTCTACCAGGGTTGGTTTCAGAAGGAAACCGCCATCAGATTTTTCTAGCACGGCTTATCCGTACAGGGTCGGCTTTGACCCGTGAAGCCAGTGCGAGTTCCCATTCACCAGGTCCACAGGGTCATGGAACCCGGGCCCAGGGTTTGCTGGGATCCATCGCGGAATTCAGGGTCGGGTTGCTCTAGCAGGGTCACCCGTTCTTGCTCCTCGTTGGTGTCTGTCAGGGACCCGTAGTTCAAGCTCGTTTTGGTAACGGGCCCCGTTGGGTTTTTGGCCAGCTCGAGCCGAAAATTGACCGCAACCTGATTCAGGTTAAACACCAGCAGGGACGACTGATTCCCATTGCCGAAGGCAAAAGCACGGAACCGATCAACCCCCTGTTTTCGCGCGGGCACAAAACTTCCCGTGGCTTGCGTCTCCAGAAGGTTGCCTAGCAGAGCCCGATTACACAAAACCATGGCCAGGTACTGGGGCCGTTTGCGGTAGGTTGAACCCATATCGCGTACCGCACCCCAGAGCTTGGCCCGTTTGCCGTCCGCCCGGCGATAGTCGTACTGGCTGAGATTGTAGAAACACTGATCGCGTATCTGGAATTCGGCCAGCAGGTTCATCATGTGACAAGCGACTGCTATACCCGCTCCGGCTGAAGGGAGAAAGGCGTCTAAATCCTGGCTGGACGTTGGCCCTTCCGTGGTATGTAAGTTGACTTCGTAAACACAGAGCGGGGCCTTGTCCACCAAGGCCTTGTTGCGCTTGACAAAACCCTTTTCGGCCAGTTCGATAACCTCCGAGAACAGCGCTTGGATCAGTTCATCGGCGTTGCCTTCGGGGGCCTTGTGCATGAGGTATGGCGCGATGGAAAGCGTCTCGTGGCCGCCTGCCGCCACGATTTTCTGGTTGCGTTCCGGCCATCCGGCCTGACCCCCCATGATCAGTTGAAATTGATCCGCACGAAAAAATGAGTTGCGCCGGGCCGCTGCGAACAGGGTTGCTGCGCGCTGGCCATAAGCATTTGGATCCTCGATGGTGCCCCCGGAAAAAATACCATTCCAGGCCTCATTCCCGAACTCCAAGTGGATCTTGGAAAAAACTTCGGTCCAGGGGGCGGCCTGACCGGCGTCCGCACGAAGGCGACCCCAAACCGTATCTGCGGGTGCCGCCAGGTACTCGATCAGGTTCGCCATCTCCTGCTCGCTGAAGGTAATCGGCAGCACATACCAGGGTTCCGCCTTCAGCACGCGACACAGGTGTAGAAACTCGGGCAAGGTATAGCCCAATGACTTGGGCTCTTGCGACCAACGACTGAAACCGGTACGTTTTTGGGCAAAAGGCAAGGCCGTGGCGTTGCTTAAGGTGTCGCCCAGCTGTCCGGCCCAAAAACGTAAAATCCCCGGAGACATGCCCTCCAGGGTGGAAACCACGTCCCCACGGAAGGCCGAATCGTTGCCCGCCTCTATTTTATAAAGCGCCACGTCATCCAGTTGCAGGTGACCGACCCGGGGTGCAAAACCCAGGTCCAGGGTTCCGGGTAATGTGTCGTTTTCCGCATCGAATTCGAAGCGGTAGTGCTTCCAGGAGGACGAGGGTACAAAATGCTCTTTGAAAAAGACCCTGGCTGGATCCAACAGCCTGCGCAAATCAACGGAAACGCCACCGGCTGCTTCGCCTCGCGCCCAGAACTCCAGTCGGTAGCGGCCATTGAGCGAAAGGAATGGGTGTCCGCCCTGGTTCAAACTGTCGAAATAGGCGTGCAGGGTAGACCAGTCGCCCGCAGCAGGCACGATCAGTTTCACCGACTGGGTGCCAGGACTTCCAGGACGCGCTTCATTCAGCAGGGTCTCAACCCGTCCGCCGCCGCCCTTTTGCAAACCCCAACCCGCATGGGCGGGCTCCAACCATTCTCCACGCAAGACAACCAGGCTGCCAGCGGCAAAAGCCGCGCCTCTGCCATCGCAGGCCCAGACAGCGCCGCTCTGGTTCGTAGGGCCGGTGAAGTGGGTGATCTTGCCCTTGCGCCCGCGTGCCGGGCCCTGGATCACCTCGTAATCCGCCCCGTCCCAGAAACCGTCTTTCCAGCCGCCACCATGCTCACCCGTGAAGGTGTTCGCTCCGCCCACTGTTACCTTCACAACCGAACCGTAGAGCCAGCCCTCGAATCCCGGGTTGGCGCGAACCAGGTTCTTTGAGATCTGACCCGAACCCCAAAAGGTATTCTCGGTCAGGTTCATACCGAAACGTTTCACGCCAGTCAGGGCAACCCTGTCGGTCACTGTCAGGGTTGCTGCACCCGTGCGAGAGGTTTCTCCGCCACAGCTGGTGAGCAACAACAAAAAAAGGGAACGAAATAAAACAGGGCTCAAGGGGTGCCTCGACGGCCAGAGTTTTGGAGCCAGGTCAGTTGCACCAACCGTTTACGCGGCCAGGACAAACGGTGGCTGCTGTCACATAGTGTTCACTGCGGGAAACCGCAGCTTGCCCTAAGCGAATCCCCATATTATGTTATAAACGCGTGGCATGAAAAGGATATAGATACAATGCGTAGCACAATGTTGGTTTTTTTATTTTTTGCCTTTGGGCAATGGGCTTCAATGTGCCAAACCGCGCCGCCTCCGGAAACCGAATTCAGTGCACGCTATTACGACAACCACACGTTAAGTGGCGAGCCGGTTCTGGTCCGCTATGAAGACACGATCAACCACCAATGGGGTCAAGGCAGCCCGGGAGACGAAATTCCCGTTAATTTTTTCTCCGCAAGTTGGACCGGCAATATCCATTTCGAGGCTGGTACCTGGATCTTCCATCTACGCGGTGATGACGGCGTCCGCCTACGCATAGATGGTGAAGACGTGATTGATGGCTGGCGTTACCAGGCAGCCACATCCTATCTGGCCGAAGTCAGATTGAGCGAAGGGGAACACCTGATTGAGGTAACCTATTTCGAAGCCACCGGTTTGGCCAGCATCGAATTAGATTGGTCCAAGAGTGAGGAAGAACCCCTACCCCAGGATTCTTTTAGAGCCAGCTTTTACAACTCCATGATACCGGCAGGGGAGCCGGTGCTGATCACAGAAACAGACCGGATTAACTACAATTGGGGCGACGCGGGTCCGCTCGACATCCTCAGTGATCATTTTTCGGCGCGCTGGGAAGGCGATTTCTATTTTGAGTCTGGACGCTACACCTTCACAGCAATTGCAGATGACGGCATTCAGCTGTTGATTGACGGTGAACGGGTCATCGACGGTTGGCTTGATCAGGCTGGCACGGCCTTCAGTGAAAAGCGTTTCATTGAAGAAGGGCGCCACCACGTGGAAGTAATCTATTTCGAAAGTGAGGGCAGTGCACGAATAGATTTGAGTTGGGCGTTAGACAACCTGACCCGGGAAAGCTCGCCCATGGGCACCAATATTTCCTCCCTTGATTACTATTCCACCGAATTAACCCTGCGTGATGCCATGAAGTCCGCAGGAGGGTGGTACACCCGCAACGAGTCGACCTGGGACACGGGCGAGCAAGAGCTGTTGCGCCTGGACGAGAACGGCTGGGTCCGTGCCTTGCCCAAAGACAGGTTGCCCATGGGCATCACCAACCCGACGCGCTTCCGCCAGGTAGCCGCCTTGATGCTCAATGGCACCGCTGGTCGCTATCCCGCCGGGACCTACGTGGTGACCTACGAGGGCACAGGCACCCTGAGCTACGGTTTCGACGCTGTTAAAAACGAAGAACTCTCGCAACCCGGTCGTCATGTGCTCCAGGTTGCCGAACCGAGCAACGCAGGTATCCTCCTGGTTATTTCGGAAACCGATCCGACAGGAACCGGCGATTACCTGCGCAACATCAGGGTCACCCTACCCATGCCGGAGGGAAGCCCTGATGAGGGTCTTTTCCACCCCACCTTCCTGGCTGAACTCCAGCCTTATAAGGTGCTTCGCTTCATGGATTTCCTGCGCACCAACACCACGACTCTGACCTCGTGGCAACAGCGTCCACGCTTAGAGGATGCCCGCTGGAATACGGAGCAGGGTGCACCGATCGAGATTGCCCTGGCTTTGGCCAACCAGACCCAAAGCGATGCCTGGTTTAATATGCCACATCTTGCCGATGACGATTACGTGGAACAATTCGCCCAACTGGCCCTGGAGTTACTGGGACCGGAGCGCCGCGTCTACGTGGAATACGGCAACGAGATCTGGAACACGGCCTTTTCAGCCGGAAACTGGGTTCAACAGCAGGCAGAGGCCTTATGGCCAGAATCTGAAGCGGATCCCTACACGAAGCGCATGAACTGGTACGGAAAAAGAAGTGTTGAGATGATTGCCATCTGGAAACGGGTTTGGGGCGAACAGGCCAACCGCATTATCGGTGTGGTCGGAGGTTTCTCGGCCAATTCCTGGGTGACGGAACAATCCCTTCAAGTGCCTCTGTGGATACGCGAAGAGGGCGACCCACCCGTGGAACTGGTTGATGCGGTGGCCATTGCGCCCTATTTTGGCGGGTACCTGGGCTTCTCCCAATTCGAGGCTGACCTGAGCAGTTGGACAAGTGCGGAAAAGGGTCTCGACCTGCTTTTCCAGGAACTGCTGGAGGGCGGGCCACTCTACAACGAAGAAGTAGAACCGGCCTGGCTGCGCGCCCCACTGACAGGCGCTCTGGCCCGGTCTGCGGAAGGCATGGCTGCACACGGCCAAATAGCCGAACGTTTCGGAATCGAGATGATTGCCTACGAAGGCGGTCAGCACCTTGTCGGTGTGGGCCCGACGCAGTGGAACCAGGAAATCACCGATTTTTTAATCGCGGCCAACCGCGATCAACGCATGTATGACGCCTACAGCCGTTATCTGGACCTGTGGAAAGAGAATGGCGGCAACCTATTCTGTCACTTCCTGAGCGTGGGTCAATATTCGGCCTACGGCAGTTGGGGTGTGCGCGAGTACCAGGGCCAGGAAACGACGCCTAAGCTGGAAGCCATTCTGGACTTCATTGCGCTGAACCCCTGCTGGTGGGAAGGCTGTTCTGAGGAAGAGCCCTCAGAAGAACCGGTCTCTGACGGTACGCCCTAAGGACCCGCTCAGGAATAACTTAACATGTCAAGCCTACACAATAATGGACTGCGTTACTCGTCGGGTACATAGCATGAATGATGCTTTTGAGCGTTTCCCTGAACGTTTCAAAGGAAAACCACCTCGCCCATTCGAGGTACCCCAGTCCGTCTGGATGAATCCACCTTTCAAACCCAAGAATCAAGAACTCCCTACCCCTAATTTAAGGAGCATCGTGTCTCACTTTCCTTGACACCTTCCGCGCTTTGAAAAATAATGGGTGGGTAACCTTTAAGGTGCCTACCCATTACCTGCTTCGTTTAAGTGGAAAAGTAGATTGGGGATGATAGAAGTGCTACCTTTTCCCTGGACTGGCCGCATGTTTCTCTGAAACTGCGAAAGCAGTTGTTAAGACGTGGATTCGCCAAACAGGAGTCCTCTTGACCCAGGAAGCCCAAACAAGTTATCAAAAACGATTGTTGCAGCGGAAACTGCAGAACATTCTCCAGCCTGGGGAAGGGGTGCTGTGGCAGGCCGACGGAAGTGGCCGGCCCGACCTGACCTGGCTTACCGCATTGCTGGAAACGGTTGCTGTGGTCGCCTGGTTCATGACCATTTCTTTTTTCGTGATCGGGATTGAGAGCGCGTGGCTTTTCCCATACATCAAATACTTACTCGTCATACTGCCTATCCGGCTCTATTCGGTGACAAGCCCGCTTTACGTCGTCACCGACCGGCGTGTCCTAATCTTGAAAGATGTGTTCCCTACCAAGGTGACCTCTTTTTCGGCCGCGCAAGTGAAACACCATCGTTTGGATATCAACAGGAAAGGGGTCGATATTGTCTTTAATGTGGGAGTGAACGATAAAGGCGCTAAAAAAAGCATCGGTTTTCTGGGTCTGAATGATTCGAAGCCGGCCGAAGCGGCCCTGAGGACCATGCTCGACCTTTGGACTTCTCCCGGAGATGCCGGAAGAAGCGAGCGGACCGGTTCGGGCGAATCGTCCGTCGGCTTCGCCAAATCCACGACATCCGAGGAGCCCCTCGAGAACATTAACTACAAGATAACATCCATCGATTTGTTGAACACCGGCGAGATTTGCGACGCAACCGGCCACCCCCTGGTACTACTGACTATTCACAACAGCGGCCACTTCATGATCCTGGTCAAATTAGGTTCTCTTATGTGTATTGGCTACCTGATCGTCATTTACTCGTTGGGAGTGCCCATCCCCATGCCCGCCCCGCTGCATTGGTGCCTTAGCCTTGCAACAGGCATGGTGCTGATTCTTCAGATCATGGGAAGGCTCCATGTCAGCCTGAACCTCTACCGGCCGAGTGAACGGCAGCCCCTGCTGAAAATAGTCCAAGCTCGCGGCTCCATGAAACGACGCTGGCTGCTGCGAAGCGAGCGGAACCTGGGGGAGATCCGAATGGGAATCTTAGGCATCGGGGGCAGCACCGCCTATTACCTGGACGGCCGCCTCGTCTACAAGTTGGAGAAACCCGTTCTAAAACGATACTCATTGGTGGATGAAGACGGTAAAATGTTGGGATTCATGGAGAAAAATGACCGCGAGGTTCAAATCACGATGTACCCCAATTTTGAGCTGGAAGACAAACGCTCCCTATGGGCCATCGGCGCACTCCTCCAAACGGGGTTGAACGTGGGGGGCTGAGCAGGAAAACCTACGCGGTCTGTACCCGCACTACGGCCCGACATGGTGTGTTCATGCGGCTTGCGGAGGCTCTGCCCCCCTTCAAGCCCCAGGGATGACGACTACAGACAAAAGCCGTTTTCAATCAGGTCGATGACATTGACCCTGCTATTCCATTCGGGCAATTGAACGAACATGACGGTAAGGCCGCATCCGATATCAAAAGCCATCAGTGCATGGGAGCTGCCCACGACGATTTCCGAAATACCGTCCATGTCGGAATCATGCGTTCCCAATTGATTGTAACGACCCTTCAGGTTGCGATTTTCATTCCGTAATTTACTTGTTTTAAACAACCTATGTCTTTGGGCTCGAAAAAATCCGACACATGCCGTACAACTCGAATGTAAAGGGTTTTTTACATTCGGAGCCTTCAAGAGCGCTTAGAATCGCAAAAATCGACGTTTTGAGCTGCTTGGCTCTGAGAAATGCCATTATTTAAAAGTGATGTCCGTTTCGATGAAGGGTTCGAGCTGGTAATGCTCCACAATCCAGGTTTCGATATCAGCCAGGCAGTAATACACGCGACTGTTCCGGCTGTTGCCGAACTTCAGGTGCTTCATACCGTTCCCTCTCTGCCGCATATTGCGGAGCTTGGTAAGGGTAAGGAACGGGAATCGTGCCGAGACTTCTTTCTCACACAGTAAGGTGTCCTGAGCATGAAAGGCTACTGCCCTGTTATTTTTAATTGCAAAAAAAGACATGGGATGGTATTTTTTTAATTAGGCGAAATGCAACGGGATCCACCCGCTGGCAAAGCCTTTCGGTATTAACAAAGTCATTGAGGAGTCGTATGGTATGATGGTATTCACTATCTTCACGTTTGCTTTCTGGGTAAGCCAGGGTGAGCTGGGAGACAGCAAGTCGGTAATGTCTCAAATTGAGGCAAGAAGTGCGTCTATTGAGCAGAAAATCAACTCAATAAAAAGCAACGGAAAAACCAACATCATCGGTGTGGAGTTTAAAAAGGGTTTTTTAGAAGTCAGAGGTTCTGAGAACCCAGATCTCATTAAATTTGAGGATATGATGCCTCACTTCTTGGCAATATATCATAATGTAAAGGTTCCGATAGCGAAAGATCTGCATGCTAGAGGATTTGATAGGGAGGGGCAGGAAGCCTTAGACGCTCTGATGGCTACCCAACCAATTACGGAGTTGGATGAACAAGTTCAGACAGAATTCCTTGCTCGGGTAGAAGATCAAAAAAAAACAGGAAATTTTTCTCGCAAAGATGCCGCTCGCCTAATCAGGGAACAGAAAATAAACCGTAACAGTGTTTTCCTAAAATGGTCAGATTATTTTTTTGATAATTTCTCTATAAAAAACCAAAGAATACTCTACTCATATATAGTTGAGCGGTTTAGTAAGCTTACGAAGAATTATTGGCTCCGCATACCGCAGGGGGATGTCGATTATGTCCTTAACTCAGTTAGACAAAACCAAGATAATAGGCTCATAAAATAAGGAGACTTCTGTGCGATATATTTTTGTATTATTTTTTATGTTCTTTTTTTGTAGTCCTGGCTATCCAAGTATTGAATCGTACTTCTTTTGGGGCGGCTCTGACACGGCCCGGTGCTACGCTTTTGCAAGTGGAACAGCAACAGGTGGACCAAATATAACTATCGCCATTTATGGCGAGGGCATTCCTAGCGCGGGGCCGAGGAGGACGTTGACTTCTACTGTAACTATACATACTGAAAAGGATTATGAGCCAGAATACCATGCACCGATGTGGAACGGAATTGTCGAAACTTCTGCAGGGAATCCCCAATCGGTGGAAACTCCGATGGAAAGGATGCAATTCACCTGCGATGAGTATAACCCTGAGCCGCTCCCGCATCCTCACGAGTGCCCAGTTGTGGACCCGTTTAACTCTAGTGATGATCGTTCTAAAGCAATAATCTGCGATGAACATTCCCCGATTGTCATTGATACAAGAGATAATGGCTTCCATTTTGGCGCGCCGGGTCGGGGAGTGTTTTTTGATCTATATGCCACGGGCAATCCAATATTTATTCAATGGGTAAAACCGCATGGTGATGACGCTTTCTTGGTTCGTGATATAAATCACAACGGATTGGTTGACGATGGATCTGAACTTTTTGGCAATGGGACTGTCATGATACTAGAAGAAAAATTTGCACCTAACGGGTTTGTTGGTTTGAGCCAGTTCGATAGTTACCAGTTGGGTGGCAATAATGATGGCGATATTACCTTTGAAGATCAAGTCTGGGGTGAGTTATACCTCTGGCTTGACCTGAATGCCGATGCTGTGTCGACATCCAATGAAATGACTCCTATAGGCGACACCATCTTCACGCGGTTTCAAACAATTCCAACGGAGAGTAATATTGTCGACTCTGCTGGGAATGGGTTGAGGTTTTGGGCTTGGTCCTTTAACGAGAGCGTCTCCAACGACAAATATAGGATGGTGGACGTGTTCTTTTTAGAGGTAGAATAGCCGGTGTTTTATGGCCAAGTTTAGTTACTATTCATATTTTTCATAAGCAGTTCGCGGTATGCCGCTCAAAATCCACAGGTAGGGGTGCGCCGTGAACTTTCTCTTGAATTCCTAACCTGGTCGAGCCGAAAAAAGGTTAGTAGGCGTGGAGTTTGCGCTTGGCACGTCCGGGAGCTTTCAAGTCTCAGGCTGCAGTTTTTTGAGTTGCTTGCAACCCTGCCTGATACCTGAAAGCATCTCTTTCGATAAGTAACTTACAAAAAATGGGGACGGTTCATTAGCTGGTCCTTGGTCAGACTGCTCTTTTCTTCGACTTGAAGGGAGGAAATCGCAATCCCTAGGACTGTTTTTCTCCAAGGTCTATGACAGTCTTTTGGGTCAGGTGTCGGACCCTAGCTTCGTTCTTTTGTCAGGTCAGTGAAACCTTAAATAGTAGGTCGCTACTCAGAACTACCTGGGCTACCTTCCTATACACGTTTTTCCTCGCACGGTTGTACGGGTTATGAATAAGCTGGGTTTGTTCAGATAGTAGGTCACTTGGGATGACTGGGTCAGGAGCAGGGGCAATTCTCTCGCTTTCGTCCCGCCGTCCTGCCGTCCTGCCGTAGGCCCCCGGTAGAGTAGCCGGGGAGACGATGTACCCCAGAGGACGAATTGTCTCCACCGACCCTGTCGGCTTGCGTTTCCACGTCATGAGATCCATCGACCGCCCCAGCCCTCGTCAAACCCAGCGTCCAGTTTTCCCAGACTGGGCTTACCCACACCTTCAGTTGCAGGCATGCACAGGGAGCCTCACTTGGGCTTCGGGGAAGAAGACAGGTATTTCAGCCCATACCGTTGGAGCCCCTTCCAGAGAGACTCTCCTTCCCTAAGAGGTTTGCACCGCCTTTGGCTCCTATTCTGCAGAAATTTGCTGAATCGAATCAGAAGATAGTAATCGAGTTTATGAAACTGACGACTTGGACAGCCATAACGGAAGTAATTCGCCCAGGATCGAAGCGTTAAGTTGACGTCGCCAACCACGATTATCAAACGCCTCTTGTTTCCAGCTCTGGTCATCATCCGCACTTTCGCGCGGATTCGGGCCATCGCCTTCTTCGACGGTTCCGTGTGGAGGTACTTCCAGTTCCCACCCCGCTGATCGCGATGATACCGCTGAGTGAATCCCAGAAAGTCGAGGCTACCTCCATCTTCGGCTACCCTTACTACCTTCGTTTTCTCCCGATTTATGGACAACCTCAGCTCGCTCAACCTCTTCTCGACCCAGTTAATGATCTTTTTGTCTACGTACCTACTCATGATCACAAAGTCATCGGCATAACGGACCAAACGGGCATTCGCCCATTTGCTCGGGCCTCTTTCTCCGTAGAAGGCACGATCCAGCTCATGGAGGTAGATATTGGCTAAAAGCGGTGAGACAATTCCACCTTGAGGCGTTCCCGCCTTCGGCTTGCTTATCTGTTGCTTGCCACGGTCATCTTTCTCCACGATCGGGCTTTTCAGCCACATCCCGATCAGCTTCAACACAGCATTATCACTAATACGACGAGACACCAGCTCAAGCAGGTGGTCATGATCTATCGTATCGAAGTAACTGGAGAGATCCGCGTCATAGATTTCGACCCGGCCAGCCTTGATATTCTCTCGAATATCATCCATGGCCTGATGGGCATTCCTCCCTGGCCGAAAGCCATAGGAGCAATCCTCGAAATCAACCTCAAAGATCGGCTCAAGAATCAGAGCCGTGGCCTTTTGCACCACACGGTCTCTGATACAAGGGATGCCCAAAGGACGCAGCTTCCCGTTTTGCTTCTCAATGTAGACACGGCGAACTGGCTGGGGACGATAGCTCTTTGCCTTCAGTGATCTCTCGATCTCATCAAGGAAAGCCACGACCCCATCCTTGCCCTTCTCGATAGCCTCAAAACTCAGGCCATCGATTCCCGGGCTTCCCTTGTTCTCTCGCACCAGCTTCCAGGCCGTCTCTAAGACGTCCCTTCGGTAGACACGATCGTACAAGGCATAGAATCGGAAGTTCTTTTCCTGCTTGGCCTTGCGACCTAGCTTCCATCTCAGTTTGGAGACTTTAATCGGTTTCCCCGCCTCTGGCAGGAATCCCTCTTTGAACACGTCTGTAGTGGAGTTTTCACTCAAGCAGCTTCTCCTTTCTGGACAGATGGTTTATACATCTATGTTACGAATTAATGGTGTGGTAGGGCCACTTTGCTCCACGGAGATTACCCCCGCTTCCCAACTCGTATTGGCCCCTCCGACACCCCATAAAGCCCACTATCCGTTATTGATTCCTTCAAGCAGTTTCTTTGCTGGTTTCCTCCACCAGTTCCGATCTCTATGGGGGCTCCCGAGGTTCCTAGACAGATCTTTCGGTGCGCGCAATCCTCAACCACCCCGCATCGGGCCTACTGAGTGCAAATGCTTATTTCTTCCCCAGCAGTAGCAGGCTTCACCATCTTAGGAAGGTTGGCCACCCGAGATATTGCGTAACGAGGCCGAATCAGGTTCACTTTCGCTACAGCTCGCAACCTTTGTTATCCGGTCGGGATCACTCCCTCGCCTACCAGGTCCTGCCCTGATAGACCGGCCTGCCTCCCGTGATCGATTGCTTTCACACAGGCGACCGTAACTACATGTCGAATAAGCAATTAACATGATCAACTCCTTTCAGTTGACAAGATCTGCCAGGCTTAACCTGGCACCTCCTAAGTTCGCAAAGTAGGAATAGGACAAGTGAGAAAAAGGGGAAGATCAGGTGTTTACGCAAATGAGACATGGATCGTAAGACAGTGAACGTCCAACTAGTCTTTGAAAAGCAAACCATCTGCTTGCTTTCCTCCTTCCCGCTTGTCTCCTCTTAAAACCTTTGCGACCTTGGCGGGGGCCTACGGCGGGACGAAAGCGAGAGAATTCCCCGCCCCAGTCACACCAGGTGACCAACTATCTGAACAAGCCATAATAAGCTCGCAACCACCAAATAGGTTTTTCTTGACTTCCCCTAAAACAGGTGTATTATTTGTCGCAGATTTGAATTCGCGTGATTCTATCATTGGAGCACTTTATTGAATGACAGTAAGCAAAAGATAATTATATTTCTAATCATGAGCGGCTGGCTTTTAACTGCTATTTTCGCCTTTCTCCAGATTAAAAACCTAGGAGGGAAAGTTTCATCTTTTAAAGCTATGGCTAAAATGGAAAAGGCTGAGTCCCTTGTTACCCAGGTCAATACACCGGTCTATACTTTCCCTCTCGGCGATGAGCAATTTATGAAACCGACCGAAATCCAACTTGGAGCGGATCCAAAATGGTTGGTTTTCACATTCGACCTCGAAAATCACGATTGTGATTCTTATCTCGCCTATTTCGAAAATGCTGAGGGGGCACGCTATCCAATCGCCAAGGGTCTTGTCCCCAATAGGCAACATCAGCTGGTATTCAGTTATCATTCTAGCCGCTTTTGGATGAATGATTTCTCCCTTGGAATTCTTGGCGATAAACGATGTGTTTACCATTCTCAAAAGTATCCTATCCACCTGACAGCCCCTGATGGCAATTCGAGACCCGGAAACTAACCAGGGTCCATCCGGAAAACTCAGAGAACAGTGCTTGATGTGCATGCTAAAAAGAAAAAGTGATTTATCCCCATCCGGGTAAGGCGCAAATTGCCAATCTATCACTTGGAAGAGCCTGGTTCTGGTTTCTGATCCCTGCTGTTCATCTTTCCTGGGGCGAGGTTTGTTGTGTCATCATTACCTCCAAATCATGATGACGACAGCATACGGCAAGGTGCCTCCTCAACCGCACGCAACTGCCCCAACCTCACCG
>Ga0316189_10000804_pt1 | contig 31418 bp, 26 predicted proteins | sample LowCovwburrow_MG_FD_204930 | JGI IMG/M metagenome (GOLD analysis project Ga0316189, IMG submission 204930) | Coastal sediment microbial communities from Maine, United States - Lowes Cove worm burrow | ecosystem: Environmental > Aquatic > Marine > Coastal > Sediment | place: USA: Maine...
AATATCGTGGGCCTGCCCGATAAAGCCGTGTCCGAAGCCCGCGAAAGAGTGCGCGCCGCGTTGACATCCATGGCCTTGGCCCTGCCATCCAAGCGCATAACTGTGAACCTGTCTCCCGCCGATCTGCCCAAAGAAGGTTCGCATTTCGATCTACCGATTGCCCTGTCACTCCTCGCTGCAATGGAAATCATTCCCAGTGATGAGGTGTCCCGCCAGGTGGCCTTGGGCGAATTGTCACTGGACGGAAAACTAATCCCCGTTATCGGGGCCCTGCCTGCAGCGCTTGCCGCCGCCGAAGCGTCCTGCGATCTGATCTGCCCAAAAGAATGCGGTGCAGAAGCGGCGTGGGTCGGGTCGGTTAACGTGATAGCACCCGCCACACTGTTACAGGTCATGAACCATTTCAACGGCAAGCAGGTTTTGAAATCCGCCGAACCGGGCGAAGTCATCAAGGAAAACGAAGAGCGCGATTTGGCAGATGTAAAAGGACAGGAACGAGCCAAACGGGCAATGGAAATTGCCGCAGCAGGGCGACATCATCTGTTCATGGTCGGCTCGCCCGGATCAGGCAAATCAATGATGGCGTCACGTATGCCCGGTATTCTCCCTGTGTTGGGTGCGCAAGAGGCCTTGGAAACCTCGATGATCCATTCCCTTGCAGGGCTATTGACCGAAGGCGGTATTTCAAAAACACGGCCCTTTCGCGACCCGCATCACACCGCTTCCATGGCGGCAATCGTGGGTGGCGGGCGCGGGGCTAAACCGGGCGAAATATCACTGGCACATAACGGGGTTTTGTTTCTGGATGAATTGCCTGAATTTTCCCGCCAAGTGCTGGAAACCCTGCGTCAGCCCGTTGAGAATGGTACAGTGATGATCTCACGCGCCAATGCACATGTGAAATACCCCTGCAAATTCATGCTGGTCAGTGCCGCCAACCCTTGCCGATGTGGTTATCTGGCCGACCCGGAACGCGCCTGTGCGCGGGCACCCATATGTGGACAAGACTATTTGGGTCGCATATCCGGCCCGTTAATGGATCGTTTTGATCTGCGTGTAGAAGTACCGCCCGTCACCATGCAGGATTTAACGGGGACTGAAATAAGTGTCAGGGAAAGCAGTGCGCAAATCGCAGAACGGGTTTTGTATGCGCGTCAAATACAGGCCGAGCGGTATAATGATGTTGCGGATGTTTCTTTGAACACAGATGCCGAAGGGGACATACTGGAAGCAGTGGCAACCCCTGATCCCGAAGGTTTGGCATTATTGGAAAGAGCCGCCGAAAAATTCAGACTGACCGCGCGCGGTTACCATCGGGTTTTGCGTGTGGCCCGCACCATTGCCGATTTGGATACCCACGAAAGCGTGCGTAAACCCCATATCGCGGAAGCGTTAAGTTATCGCTTAGCCTCCGGTATGTGATCTTTGATAAATCCAACCACTTCACAAATTGCAAGATCCGCTTCAGGAACCATGCCACGCAGAATTTGAAATACGTGAAAGCTATTTCCGAAAACGCTTAACCGCGCATCCACCCCCTGATCTGTCAACACCTTTAACATGGTGCGACTGTCGTCGATAAGCATCTCACCTTCCGAGGCTTGCATCAAAATTGGGGGACCCCCTTTAAAATCGGCAAATATAGGAGAAAGGTAGGGTGATTTCACATCCTGACCCGGGGCATAAACTCTGGCCATCTCACCAAAACGACCAGCTGCCAAAACGCAATCTCTAGATGCATTTTCAACAATACTTTCCGCCGTATTGGTCATATCGGTCAAGGCCGCAAATGTGAATGCACAGGCCGGCATTGGTAGTTTATTTACCTTGATATAGGTCAGCAAGGCAAATGTTAGATTGCCGCCAGCGCTGTCGCCACCAATGACAATATTTTGTGCCTGATAACCCATTTCCAACAAGGCCTGATAGCTTGTCACAATATCATCAAAACCCCTGGGGTATGGCTGTTCGGGTGCTAGCCTGTAATTTGGTAAAACCGCCTTTATCCCCAGTTGCCCCGCTATATCAGCCGCCAGATGTTTATGTGTGTCGGCACTACCAAAAATAAAACCACCGCCGTGGATATATAAAAGCACCTGCGATTGCGAAGGCTCGGCAAGACTTGCCCAAACCACCGGAACCGTTTGACCGTTGTGGGAAACTACGCCTTTCTCATAAAGCGCCCCTTTTGGATTTATACCATTCAGTTTGGTCACAAAATCAAGATAGTGGCGCATCAATTTTAGATTACGTACACGTGCAAGGGCCGGTTTGAAAAATATCTTCGAGGACAATGAGACTAATTTAAAACGTAGTGACATCAACCCTACCGCCGTGCCTCAATCGCAATCCAGATTTTTTCAGCCACGTTTATCCCGTCAAACCGTTCCAGTTCCTGAATGCCCGTGGGCGAGGTCACGTTGATCTCGGTCAGGTTGCCGCCAATCACATCGATACCCACAAAAATCTGACCTTTCTCACGTAAAAGCGGGCCAATGCGGGCGCAAATTTCTAGATCGCGCGCATCCATTCCCACCTTTTCAGGGCGCCCGCCCACATGCATGTTGGACCGCGTTTCACCCAAGGCAGGCACCCGGTTAATGGCACCAACGGGTTCACCGTCTATGAGGATCACGCGCTTATCACCTTTGCTGACATCCGACAGGAACTTTTGCGCAATCAACGGTTCGCGATTGATGCCCGCAAACAGCTCATACAATGAGCTAAAGTTCCGGTCATTGGGATCAAGCCGGAAAACACCCGCACCACCATTTCCGTATAAAGGTTTCAGGATAATATCGCCATGTTCGTCCTTGAATGCCTTTAGTGTTTCCAAATCGCGTGCAATCGTGGTCGGTGGCGTCAAATCAGGGAATTGCAGAACCAGCAGTTTTTCAGGATAGTTACGCACCCATGTCGGATCATTTACCACCAAAGTACCAGGGTGGATCATATCCAATATATGCGTCGTAGTGATATAACCCATATCGAACGGCGGATCTTGGCGCAGCCAGACCACATCCTGCGTACTTAGATCGATCTCTTGGTAATCTCCCAGCGTAAAGTGATTGCCGACCTCACGGCGCACAGTAAATGGCCAGCCTTTAGCTGTCACACGCCCCTGCTGATAGGCCAACTTGTCGGGCGTATAATAGAATAACTCATGACCTCTGGCCTGTGCTTCTTCGGCAATACGAAATGTGCTGTCTGCATTGATGTCAATCGGATCGATCGGATCCATTTGAAAGGCTATTTTAAGGGACATGGTATCACCTGATTATTTAGAACCCTTCCTAAATGAACCAGAGAGTTCCGACTTGCAATCCAACTTTTGCATTTTCGATCAAATGAATGCGTTTTCCACAATCTCGACTCGCCCGTTTGTATCTACAAATGCTGCATCAAATCGACAATCAACCAAGCCCAACAAACCAAGCTGTGCCAGATAGGTTTCAGCGGCGGCGTGAATACGGTCTATTTGACGTCTTTTGATACGTATGGCTGCCTGCGCGATGGTCTTGCTGCATTTCACTTCGACAAACACCCACTGATTTTGCTTTTCCATCACAAGATCGACTTCACCATAAGGTGTTTTCATTCGCTTGGCTTTTGTCAAATGCCCTGTACGTATATAATGATCCGCAACAATATTTTCCGCGGCAATACCCTTGTGAAATGATGTTTGCTTAACCATCTTTCTTCAACTCCAAAGCCCGTTCATAAGCTTGATTTCGCGATATACCTATTTGATCGGATACAAGCCTTGCCGCATCTTTGACCTTAAAATCTTTCAAAGCAATTAACAGTGCCTGATCAATATCGTCCTGCGTCACTTCTTTTTTAACCGGTGGACCGACCACAATCACTATCTCGCCCTTGGGCGTATCTGCCTGCGCGTAATGATCGGCAAGTTTCTGCAACGTCCCCGGACGTGCCTCTTCGAACTTTTTGGTCAACTCGCGACACACTGTAGCGGCACGTGCACCACTATATGCCCGCACCATATCGGCCAGACTTTTAGCCAACCGTTTTGGCGACTCGTAAAAAACCAACGTTGAAGGTACATCGCGCAGGCTATTGAAATAATCGAACCGCGCCTTTGTCTTATGTGGTGCAAAGCCTGCAAAGAAAAATTTGTCGGTCGGTTGTCCTGCCACACAAAGGGCTGCCAGCAATGCTGACGCCCCCGGTGCCGTGGCAACTTTATATCCCGCATCTCGGACATATTGCGCCAGATGATAGCCCGGATCAGCCAAAAGCGGTGTGCCGGCGTCTGACACAAGTGCCACGGATTTGCCCGCCTCTAGCGCTTCCAACAAATAGGGGCGTCTTTCATGGCCGTTATGATCATGATACGAAATCAACTTGCGCCCGCCCAGCGCCACACCATGAATATCCATCAATTTACGGGTATTGCGAGTATCTTCAGCCGCAATAATATCCGCCGCCGCCAAAATATCCAGCGCGCGCAGGGTAATGTCGCGCGCAGCACCGATCGGGGTTGAAACAATATATAATCCTGGCGACAGTTTTACAGCACTCACTTGCCTATTTCCCATTATTTCAGTCAAAACATTGCTTTCGCTTATGACAGTACGTACCTTTGATGGCAAACGAGTCGTTTACGAATTTTAGGGGGCCATATGGCTGTGGATATATTAACAAAAATTTCAAAGGTTTTACGGCCTGTCAGTTTAGCATTTATGGCACCTTTGCTGGCTGCCTGTATCGATACGGCCAATGTCGGGAAACGAGTTAACCCCAACCAAGCTGTCACAGTCGCCCTGTTGGTGCCAGCCGGCAGTGGAAATGCGCAACAAGAAGCACTCGCCAACAGCCTGATCAATGCCGCAAAACTTGCGGCAAGCGATATACAAGGCGCACAGATAGACCTGAAGATTTACGCAACCGCCGGCAATTCGGCGCAAGCCGCAAATGCTGCGAGACTGGCAGCTGCAGACGGTGCCAAGATCATTGTCGGCCCGTTGTTTGCCGAGGCAGCAAATGCCGCAGGCGTTGCCGTTTCCGGGCAGAATATCAATATCTTAAGTCTGTCGAACAATAGTCAAATTGCGGGTGGTAATGTTTTCGTGCTTGGCAATACATTCGACAACACTGCAAATCGGTTAGTCAGCTATGCTGCAGGCAAAGGTTTGCGCAATATCGCGGCGGTTGCCGCACAAAACACAGCCGGTGAAATCGCACTTGATGCGGTGCGCAAAGCGGCCGCGAAATCCGGTTCGAACTACACTGGCTCAACAGTATATGAATTCTCACCCGACGGTGTTGTGGGCGCGGTTGAGTCCATAAAATCACAAGCCTTGAGCACAGGCACCCAAGCATTGGTCTTTTCGTCCGATAGCGCAGGTGCATTGCCAATTCTGGCGCAGCTTTTGCCAGAAAACGGCTTGGGCCCTGATCGCATACAATATATAGGATTAACTCGCTGGGATATTCCTGCCAGCACACTTGCCACATCCGGGCTTCAGGGTGGCTGGTTCACGTTACCGGACACAAGTTCCATTGCAGCGTTCAAATCCCGCTACACCGCCAACTACGGCACGGCTCCGCATCCGCTTGCAGGGTTTGCCTACGACGGTATCGCCGCCATCGGTGCTCTTTTAGCTACGGGTGATACGGATGCGTTAACCAGAACAAAACTGATACGCCCTGACGGTTTTGCTGGTGTAAACGGTGTATTCAGGTTATTGCCTGACGGGACAAACCAACGTGGTTTGGCTATTGCAGAAGTACGCGATGGTCAGGCTGTCGTTATCTCCCCAGCACCCAGAGGATTTGGTGGATCAGGATCTTAATCTTTCCAAAAAGTTTCAGTCGGCACCGTCATCGGGCGATCTGATCTGTTCGCCCGATGCTATTTTCGACAAAAAGAAAATACAGGGGCAAATCCGTGCCGCGTGCAAAGACAATACCGACACGGGCCTGCGTACAAAATTGTCCGCTATTCTGCAGGAAACCTACGTTCAGGGCCGCCATGCAATTGAAGCCGCCTATATCAAAACCCCTTTCGACACCCGAAAGGTCACGAAGTCTTACACTTATCTGACCGACAAAATCGTTTGTCAGGCTTTCCATATCTCAACCAAGATTTTGCATCCCACCCCGGAAAACGGTAAACTGGATCGCCTCGCAATGATGGCGGTCGGCGGCTATGGGCGCGCCGAAATGGCCCCCTATTCAGATGTCGATCTGCTGTTTTTGACACCCCCGAAACTAAGCCCCAGAGTCAAAACCGTTATCGAGGCAGTGCTTTACATACTGTGGGATGTTAAATTGAAGGTCGGCCACGCCACACGTTCGGTCGTTGAATGTGTCAAACTGAGTAAAGACGATCTGACCATTCGGACATCACTCTTGGAATGCCGCTATCTGGCCGGTTCCAAAACCCTATCAAACCATTTGGATAAACGTCTTTGGAAAGAATTATTTCGTAAAACCGGTCCGGAATTTGTCGAACAAAAACTGATCGAGCGTGAAGACCGGCATAAGAAACAAGGCGGCCAACGGTTCATGCTGGAACCAAATGTTAAAGAGGGCAAAGGCGGTCTGCGCGATCTGCAAACCTTATTTTGGATCACCAAATACTTAAGTCACGCGGAAAACCCCGAAGAGATGATCCAGCAGGGCTATTTTACCGCCGAAGAGCATGAACAGTTCTATGAGGCCGAAGGTTTTTTATGGACGGTACGGTGCCATTTGCATCTGATCACGAAACGCGCCACGGAACAGCTGACCTTTGATACCCAGATCGAGGTCGCGGATGCCCTTGGGTACCGGGATCAAGACGGCCAACGCGGCGTAGAAAAATTCATGCAGGATTACTTTCGCCATGCTACTTGCGTGGGCGATCTGACACGGATATTCCTGACCGCACTTGAAGCCCAGCATGTGAAGAAACAACCTGGCATCGGGCGACGTTTTATGCGCGCAATAGGTTTGGGGCGAGAAACCGCGGCCAAGGGTTATGTGATCGCCCACGGGCGTCTGAATTTTGCCGATGAAAAAACCGTTTTTGACGATCCTTTGAACATCTTGCGTATCTTTGAAGAGGCCCTGCGTTCACAGGTTCTAATCCACCCTGATGCAATGCGGCTGATACAGGCCCATTTATATCTGATCGACGATCAGGTGCGCACCAACCCCGAAGCCATCCGCATTTTTCTGGACACGTTGATTGAATACGGCAACCCGGAACGTGCCCTACGGCGTATGAATGAACTGGGTGTACTGGGTGCCTTTATCCCTGAATTTCAACGTATTATCGCAATGATGCAGTTCAATGTTTACCATTATTACACAGTTGACGAACACACCATCCAATGCCTTTCAAACCTTGCACAAATTGAACGGGGCGAGCTGAAGGAAGACTTGCCGATTGTCTCTGGCTTGCTGAAAAAAGGCGTGAACCGCCGGATTATTTATGTCGCTCTGCTGTTGCACGATATTGGTAAGGGCCTACCAGAAGACCACTCTGTCGCCGGCGCACGTATGGCTGAAATCATTGCCACACGATTCGGCCTTGACCAGCAAGAGGTGGAAACTGTTGTCTGGCTGGTCCGCCATCATTTGCTGATGTCCGATGTCGCGCAAAAACGCGACCTGTCCGACCCTCGCACTGTGCGCGACTTTGTGCAAATCGTGAAAAGTACCAACCGTTTGCATTTACTGACCATCATGACCGTTTGCGATATTCGCGGTGTCGGGCCGAACACATGGAACAACTGGAAAGCCCAGCTGATCAGAACGCTTTATCACGCCAGCCAGCAAGCCCTGCTGGAGGGCATAGACAAAATTGCGCAATTCCACCGTTTGGATGAGGCAAAGGCTGCGTTAAAATCGGCCTTGGGCAAAAAAGGTGCGGCCCTTTATCTGGCAGAGCTTGATCGGCACTATGACCCCTATTGGCAAGGTTTGGACAATACCGCGCATGTTATTTTTGCACGTTTGTTCGATCAATTGAAAGACAAAAAAATCGGCATCGATATTGTGCCGGATGCCGACCGTGATGCAACGCGTGCCTGCTTTGTGATGCAGGATCATCCCGGCATTTTCACACGCCTTGCAGGGGCATTGGCTTTGGTCCGGGCCAATGTTGTGGACGCGCGCACCTATACCAGTAAAGACGGCTATGCCACAGCTGTTTTCTGGGTACAGGACGCGGACGGAAAACCCTATGAAGAGGTGCGCATCGCCAGATTAAAAGCAATGATCTTGCGTATCTTGCAGGGCGAAATCGTTGCCCGCGATGCACTGAAAACCCATGACAAACTGAAAAAACGCGAACGCGACTTCATCATTCCGACCGCGATCACCTTTGATAACGAAGGTTCCGAGATATATACGATTATAGAGGTCGACACTCGTGATCGCCCCGGCCTTTTACACGACCTGACCCAGACATTGAGCCGCGCGAATATCTACATTGCATCCGCCGTTATTGCCACCTACGGTGTGCAGGCTGTGGATGTATTTTATGTCAAAGACATGTTCGGGCATAAGATACACGCCAAAAGCAAACGCGATATAATTGAAAAGAAATTGCGCAATGCCATTACTGAAGGGGCCAAAGGGGCGATGTCGTGAATAAGCCACCTAAAAAAATCAAACTGATTTCTGCTTTTTTTACGGTCGGCATCTGGACACTTCTTAGCCGTATCGCAGGTTTCGTGCGTGACATCATGATTGCTGCATTCTTCGGTTCCGGCCCGATTGCTGAAGCTTTTCAAGTGGCCTTTGCCCTACCCAACATGTTCCGCCGGTTCTTTGCCGAGGGTGCTTTCAACATGGCCTTTGTGCCGATGTTTTCCAAAAAACTGGAAGCAAATGAGGGTGCACAGGAATTTGCACAGGATGCTTTCGCAGGGCTTGCATCCATCCTAATCGTCCTAACTCTTATCGCGCAAATATTCATGCCGTGGTTCGTCTGGGCTATGGCCAGCGGATTTGTCGGCGACGTACGGTTCGACACGACCGTCGATTTCGCCCGCATCTGTTTTCCTTACATCCTTTTCATATCCCTTGCGGCCCTCTTAAGCGGTGTGCTGAACGCCAGCGGTCGTTTCGCCGCTGCCGCTGCCGCCCCAGTTTTACTGAATATCATCGTCGTCTCTGCAATGGCGGGCGCGTATTACATGGGCCATGATGTCGGCAATATTCTGGTCTGGTCTATCCCTGTCGCAGGCATCGCACAGATGGCCCTTGTCTGGTGGGCCGCTGACAAAGCCGGATTGCGTCTTGTCCCACGTCTGCCAAAAATGACGCCTGAACTAAAACGCCTTGCGATCATCGCCACCCCCGCCGCCCTTGCGGGTGGTGTGGTGCAGATCAACCTACTGGTGGGCCGCCAGGTTGCCAGCTATTTTGACGGGGCTATCCAATGGCTGGCCGTAGCAGATCGTTTGTACCAGCTACCATTGGGCGTGGTCGGCATAGCCATAGGTGTTGTCCTTTTACCTGATCTATCCCGCAAAATCCGCTCTGATGATGTGGATGGTGGCCGCTACGCCTTCAACCGCGCCGCCGAATTTGCTCTGGCCCTAACCATTCCGTCCGCTGTTGCGCTATTCATTGCAGCCACACCCCTTATATCCGTGCTGTTCCAGCGCGGTGCGTTCAATGAAAGCGATGCCGCATCAACCGCCGCTGCGTTAGCGATTTACAGCCTTGGCCTACCCGCATTCGTGTTTCAAAAAGTCATACAGCCACTTTACTTCGCCCGCGAAGATACCAAAACACCGTTCTATTACGCCTTGATCGCCATGGTCGTAAACCTGATCGTTGCCATCGGCCTATCCTATAGCTTCGGCTACCTGTCCGCCGCCATTGCCGTCACCATTTCTGCATGGGGCATGACATGTATGCTTTGGCTTGGCACCCGAAACATGGGCAAAGCAGCCAAGTTCGATACGCGTTTTTTCAAAACCGTCCCGAAAATCATTCTAGCTTCTGCAATCATGGGGCTAATTGTAATTCTGATCCAACAGATTTTAGGCGATGCACTTTATACAAAAGGTCTGCGCTACATGGCACTGCTCGCTTTGGTCATATCCGGTGCTGCAGCTTACGGCATCGCGTTGCTTGGCCTAAAAGCCTATTCACTTAAAGAGATCAGGGCCATGATCAAACGCGCTTAACGTCGGCGTGCAAGCCTCAATATCTTTTGCAATCGCAACTTCCCGTCAGGACCCAAAGCAACAGCAAGGGAAAACCCCACACAAAACCCGACAAGTTCCGCCAACCAGCTATTTGTACCGCCGAACAGAAACTTATAAACCAAAGCGATCACCATGAAAAAAATAATCAGGTTAAAGGCCTGCAATCCACTTTCGCCTTCATCCTGCAACGCACTGAAACGCAGCCAGGTAAAGGCCCCGATCAACCCGTAAATCGCAGGATATGCGCCGATCAAGGCGAATTGTTCGTCCAAAGCAATCGAATAGACCGCAGCCCCAACTGCCGCACTAGCAAAGAAAATTACCAAAACAACGATCGGGTGCATGATCTCGGCAACAAATTTACCCAGAGCCAGAACAAACACCAAAGCAAAGATCGCATGGGTCATCGACTGATGGACAAAAACATAACTGAAAAACCGCAATATATTTTGGCCGGAATATTGACCCGTTTCACGCATCCAGTCGTAAATTCTGTCGCTAAAGGCAAAATTCCGAACCGCGCTTAAGCGCCAGCCAATACCTTCGACCCCGCCGATAAATCCCGCTTCAGCCGCCTGAAATACCAGTTCCACACCGCCAACCAAACAGGCAAGCAATATCACCACCGCAGGTAACGGGTTCAGGGGTGGGGCGTTTAAATCATCATCATACATATCAGACCCTAGTTGACGTCACGCGTGCTTAACGCGATAAGCCCTGTGTAATCCAGACAGGGATAGATTGCTATGACAGATCCACAGTTCACGCCGCGCGTATTTTCGGGCATTCAGCCATCGGGCAACCTGACCCTTGGCAACTATCTGGGTGCTGTGCGGCGTTTCGTTGAAATGCAGAATTCCGGTATTGAAACTATTTATTGCATGGTCGATCTGCACGCGATTACCGTCTGGCAGGACCCAAGTGATTTACGCCAACGCACACGTGAACTGGCCGCCGCTTATCTTGCCTGCGGTCTTGATCCGCAAAAATCCATCCTTTTCAATCAAAGCCAGGTGCCGGCCCATGCCCAACTTGGCTGGCTGTTCAACTGCGTCGCCCGTCTTGGGTGGATGAACCGGATGACCCAATTCAAGGACAAAGCCGGCAAAAACGCCGAAAAAATGTCGTTGGGGCTTTACGCTTACCCGTCACTGATGGCCGCTGATATTCTGGCCTATAAAGCCACCCATGTGCCTGTTGGCGAAGATCAAAAACAACATGTGGAATTGACCCGCGACATCGCCAACAAGTTCAACCACGATTTCAAGGTGGATTTTTTCCCCGAACCCGAACCGATCATCGATGGGGCAGGAACACGGGTGATGTCCTTGCGTGACGGGACCAAGAAAATGTCGAAATCCGACCCGTCCGACATGAGCCGCATCAACATGATGGATGACGCAGATACGATTGCCAAAAAAATCCGCAAAGCCAAAACCGACCCCGCACCACTACCCGACAATCTGGATGATCTTGCAGACCGCCCCGAAGCCCGCAACCTGATCAATATTTACGCCGGCATTTCGGGCCAAACCCCCGCTGAGGTGATTATACAAGTCGCCGGCCAACAATTCGGCCAGTTCAAGCCCCTGCTTGCAGACCTCGCCGTCGCACATTTGTCACCCATCGCAGATGAAATGGGCCGCCTGATGGGAGATGTATCCGAGATTGACCGCATTCTGGGCGATGGTGCCAACCGTGCAGCCGAGATTGCCGAGCCTATTTTGGATGATGTCTATGACATTGTCGGGTTCGTGCGTAGTCGATAAACCTCCAACAGCTACGCCCGAAATACCGGATATTATTGCAAGCAGAATAATCTGTTGGTTTCAACCGGTCATCAACTGTGCATATATCACAGGATCAGTCGCCCCTTCTGACCCGATCACCAAAACACGCGATGTGTCACTTAGACCCAGCGCATCACGCAGCCCGTTCTGACAGGCCCCCGCAATCACGGCGGCAAATCCTGCCACCGCAGACTCGCCAGCAACAATACTTGGGTCATCCCCCACAGGACGGCCCGCCAGGCGCATGGCAGGGGCGACAATGCTTTCCGGTATGGTCAGAAAATCCTGTGCCTCTTCGCGCAAAACATTCCAAGCCAGCGGTGACGGTTCACCACAAGACAGGCCAGCCATCAGGGTCTCTTCTTCAATAGTCACGTTCGTAGGCGTGCCCGCTTTTGCACTTTCATACAGACATGCGGCCAGTTCGGGTTCAACCACAACCACACGCGGGGACGCTTCCCCCCAATGCTGGCGCAATCCTGCGGCCACGGCAGCAGCCAATCCGCCAACGCCGCCTTGCAAAAACACATGGGTCGGCGGCTCCGCCAATTCCTGCACAATCTCATGCACCATAACACCGTATCCCGCCATCACATCCGTCGGCGGTTGGGTATATCCATCCCACGACGTATCGGATACAACGAACCAGCCGTTGGCATCCGCATCACGGCGCACCTGATCAACAGACGCATCATAATCGCCGTCAATGCGCGTCACGATCGCCCCCAGATCACGCATCGCTTGCGCGCGCCCCTCACTAACATCACGGTGAATGTAAATCTGGCAAGGCGCGCCAAACCGTCTGGCACCCCAGGCTAATGAACGCCCGTGATTGCCATCTGTCGCAGAAGCCAACGTGATCTTTGCAACCTCATCCGCATAAATACCCGCGCGGATATCGGCCATCGTTACAGAGCGGCCCAGCCGCGCCATCAGTTCGCGCTGCAAAACCCGCAAGCCAGCATAGGCCCCACCAAGGGCTTTGAAACTACCCAGCCCGAAACGCAGACCTTCATCCTTGTATAAAATATCATCCAAGCCCAGCGATTTGGCCAGATCCGTCAGGCGGTTCAAAGGTGTTGGCGCATACCCTTCCCATGCGGTAATTTCCGCCATAGCAGCCGTGAAATCATCCCGCGTAATCACAGTGTTATAGGCATCCATGCTGTTCGGTTTACCCTTTGTATAAGCAAGAGTGGCCGCAGTAAAATTATCGTACATTTTCAACTCCTACCGCCCGATTGAAACATAATCAAACCCGGCTTTTCTTGCTTCAACGGGATCGTAAATATTGCGCAGATCTGCCATTTTCGGGGTTTTCATCACACTTGCCAACCGCTTTAGATCCAAAGCGCGAAATTCATTCCATTCGGTTAGAACCACAATCGCTTCCGCACCTGTCGCCGCGTCATAAGGATCATCTGCCCATGTAACCGCCGGCAGCAACTCTTCGCCCTCTTTACGCCCTTGCGGGTCAACCACATACACGTTCGCCCCTGCGCCCACCAATGCGGGTATAATCGTCAAAGACGGGCTTTCGCGCATGTCGTCAGTGTTGGGCTTGAAGGTCACCCCGAGAATCGCAATCCGCTTGCCTTTTACCTTATCGTCGCAAAGATACATGATCTTATCAGCCATCTGGCGTTTGCGTTCATCATTGATGGCAATAACGGTTTCGATGATTTTGATCGGGCTGGCATGTTCCTGGCCAATCCGTTCAAGTGCTTTCGTATCTTTCGGAAAACAAGAGCCACCATAACCTGGCCCCGCGTGCAGGAACTTGTTACCGATGCGATTGTCCATGCCCATTCCCTTAGACACCGATTTAATATCCGCACCAACCTTTTCACACAGATTTGCAATTTCATTGATAAAGGTTATTTTGGTCGCCAGAAACGCGTTGGCAGCGTATTTGATCATCTCGGCACTTTCCAGATCGGTATAAACAATCGGGGCTTCGCGTAGGGCAAGCGGGCGGTAAATGCGCGCCATAACATCCTTCGCGCGATCATTGTCGATCCCGACAACCACACGGTCAGGGCGCATAAAATCCTCTATCGCCGCCCCCTCACGCAGAAACTCTGGGTTGGAACAAACGTCAAAATCCGCATCCGGATTCTCCGCACGGATCACACGTTCAACTTCGCGGTTCGTACCCACAGGTACGGTCGATTTGGTCACAATAACGGTATAGCCCTTCAGTGCGCGGGCAATATCACGGGCGGCATCATAAACATAAGTCAGATCCGCATGACCGTCACCACGACGTGTCGGGGTACCCACCGCAATAAACACGGCTTCCGCAGTACCGACAGCTTCTACTAGATCAAGCGTGAACCCAAGCCGGTCATTGGCAACATTCTTGGCCAACATATTGTCCAGACCTGGTTCATATATCGGCACTTCCCCACGGTTCAGTGCCTCAATTTTTTCAGGTACCTTGTCTACACAAATCACATCATGACCAAAGTCTGAAAAACACACGCCTGAAACCAGCCCTACATAGCCGGTTCCGATCATTGTTAATTGCATAGCATACCTCTATTTCGATCTAAAAAATCACCCACAACATCGGGCATAACGCGCCGGAAATTAAACCGAATATGGGGAACTTTCGTACTTTATACTAGTAGCAGGACTTTATGCCACATCTTTCGGCAAAGTGATCAAAAACGTACTGCCTTCAGGGCCAGAGGCGGTCAACTCTATCGTGCCACCGTGACCTTTGACCAATTCTGCGGAAATAGCCAAGCCCAGACCTGAACCACCCTTGCGGGCACCGCCTTCAAACGGGGTAAACAGATTATCCAAAGCTTTCTTTGGTAATCCGGGCCCATTATCGGTAACGGAAATTGTCCAGCTTTCCGGTGTCTCTGCCCCCTTCACAACAATCTCGCCCCTTTGTTTTCTAGTCGATAATACCTGCCATGCATTGCGCACGATATTACTGACAATCCGATAAAGTTGTTCGCGGTCGGCACGCATTGAAATCGCACCTTCTACGGTTGATGAAATCTGTACATTGGGATCACCGACAGACAGACATTCACCTTCAACCACTTCCGCCAACAAAGGGCGCATTGCAAATTTTGTCAGATTAGGTGCGGTTTCCTCGGCCTTACCGAAGCGCAAGGTGCTATCACACAGGCTCACTGCGCGCGACAACGATGAGATCAGCTTTGGTGCGGTTTTCTGAACCGCCGGATCATCACTCATTTCCATACGGTCGGCCAGCAGTTGTGTTGTCGTCAGAATATTACGCAAATCATGGCTTATCTTTGAAACGGCAGCACCAAGATCAGCCAAGCGTCCCTTTTGTTTCAGTGACTGGCTAAGCTGCGTTTGCATGGAATGAATGGCCGTTTCCGCTTCAAACAGCTCGGTCACACCCGCTTGCGGTTGAATTATCTTGCGGACATCTTCAGGGGCAACTTCAAACTCATGGATTTGACGCACCAAATGACTGATTGGCAAAACCAGGAACCACCGCACAGCAACAAACAACAATGCCCCGGTTACAACGGAAATAAACAAAGACAGGTTGAAGATATTCACACCATAATCAATCATTGCATTACGCAACGGCTTTTCATATAGGGCCGCTTCAATCAGATCACCCGCCCCGTTTACAGGTACGCCACGCACACGGATCACACGGTCTTCGTTCTTCCACAAAACTTGCAGCGCATCGCGGATCAGCATCCATGCACTTGCGTCACGCAGATCAAAAGTCTGTGCAATAGGTGTTTTCATCGGTGTCGATAACATCAGTTCGCGTATAGAATCGCGTTGCAAAGCCACGTTCAATACATCTGCATTGCGCAACAATTCCGCTTCCAGTTCCGGTGTCACCATATCATTAGGCGAAGCCAGCAAAGCCAAGGATGCTATTTGCGAGCTATCCAACCGTGTTTGCAGATAATCCACACGAAAACGTGCAACAGAAGGAACAAAAATCAACACCTCAGCAAGCATCACAAAGATGATCGTCAGCAACAAAAATCGCCCTGATAATGATTTTAAAAACATAAGCCTCTCAGTTTTAATGTTCCAATATCTAGAACTTACTCCGTCAAATTTTTAGCCTCAACGCTATTTTTTGTCTTATAGTATCAAATTATATACTGTCAAAAACGCTGCACCAACCTGACAATGCGTTTCACAAAGTTACTTTCAAACAAACGCGGCGTGTAATATTGCCCTGCCACACGTTTATTGATCTCGCCCAGCGTCGGGTACGGGGTAACTATTGATGCCACCGCACCTATTTTCAGCTTGTTGGCAATCACTAACGCCCATGTCTGGATCAACTCACCCGCTTGCGCACCTACAATACTGGCACCTATGGGGCGGCCCTTGACGATCATCACCTTGATCAGTCCAGTTGTCGCCAGTTCAGTACGCGCACGGTCATTTTCAGCGTATTCAAATCGTACAACTTCCAATTTTTCCCCATGTTCCTCACGTGCCTGCGATTCCGTTAAACCAACTTGCGCCATTTCAGGGTCTATGTAGGTCGCCCAGGAAATATGGGAAGAGCTAGCTTTCGATGGCAATCCGAACAGGGCCGATTTGATAATTACACCTGCGTGATACCCCGCGACATGGGTGAACTGTAAAGCCCCCGCAACGTCGCCAATTGCGTACACACGCTTGTTGGTGGTTTTCAATGCCGCGTCCACCTGAATGCCGCCGGGGGTCGGTTCAATCCCTGCCGCTTCCAAATTCAACTTATCCGTATTCGGTTTGCGCCCCACAGCCATCAACAAATGTGACCCTTTGAATTTCGCACCATCTTTGGTTTCAACCGTAATCACGGCACCTATTTGGCTAACTTTAGCTGCCATTGCGTCTTCGGCAATTTCCATACCTTCCGCACGGATGCGTTCCAATGCAATCGCCGCCATTTCAGGATCGTCACGGCCCAATGCCTTGAACCCTTCGATCACCGTCACCTTAGAACCAAGTCGCACATGCGCCTGCGCCAGTTCCATGCCGATCGGCCCGCCGCCGATTACCAACAGATGCTTGGGTTGCTCACGCAATTCGAAAATATCCTCATTGGTGTAATATTTCACCTTATCAAGACCCGGAATAGACGGCACGAACGGCGAAGACCCCGTTGAGATCACAAAACGCCGCGCCTGAATAATCGTATCCCCCGCCTGAACCTCTGTCGGTGAAATAAAACTGCCGTATTCCGTGATGACTTTCACCCCAAGGGCCGTAAACCGTTCCACGCTATCATGCGGTTCAATACCCGCAATAACCCTGCGCACATGATCCTTGGCAGCGGCGTAATCCACTTGTGGCACCACAGGCTTCACCCCGAACGGGGCGCCCGTTGTCATTGCATGCGCATGTTTACCCGCCGCAATCAGGGCCTTTGAAGGAATACAACCGTAATTCAAACAATCGCCCCCCATCTTACCGCCTTCCAACAAGACCACATCGGCCCCCATCTGCACGGCACCCGCCGCAACCGAAAGCCCACCGGAACCGCCGCCAATGATACAAAGATCGGTTTTGATACGCGTTGCCATGTTTATTTACCTTTAAAATTTTTCAGTACAATCGGCAGCAGGGCAAGGCCCGCCAACCCCAACAATGGCCCCAGAACCTGCCATTCGAATATTATACCCAGATTAGGCGTTTGCCCATTTGCAAATACATCTGCAAGACCCGCACCGACCCACGTGTAAACCACCCCACCCGGGATAATCCCCACAAATGTTGTCCAGATAAACCGTTTCAGTTTCACCCCCACCAAGGCAGGGATCAGATTGGCTACAAAGAACGGCACTGCAGGGACAAGACGCATGATTAACAGATAGCTGACCTCATCCGCTTTCAAGCCATCTTTGATCTTGCCCACAGCCCCTTTGGAACTGTCCATCTTGGCCGATAACGCTTCACCGAACCCCATGCGTGCCGCTAAAAAGATCGCCGTTGCACCGACCGTTGCCGACCCGATGTTGTACAAAGCCCCCGGAAACAGTCCGAACAGGAACCCGCCCGTCAGCGATATGATTGCAGCCCCCGGAAGCGAAAACGCCACGATGGTAACGTAAATTGCTATAAAGACAAGTGATGCCAACAAAAAATGACTGTCACGCCATACCTGTAAAGTTTCTTGATTCTGCGCCAGTTGATCAAAATTCAAATAATCGCGTAGAAAGACAAACCCAAGTATTGCTACAAGGATTATCACCGCAAAAGGTGCCATGCGCCTTGCAGAAAACAAAGGCGGCATAGCAGGTTTGTCTTTGGATGGTACGTCGTCCATATTTTACCCATATCGTTTTTTCTTCATCTAAGTATCTTTTGCGTGATTAACCACACAGAAGATAGATACCTCACAAGCCAGTGATCGCAGGTGATGGTTTTTTGCACTTTCGTTTCATATCCGTGTAAAACTGTAACAAACAGCACCGCGATCAGGATAAAATAATGGAATTCTTGCAATAAAACCCGTGCAAAGCGAATTGACTTCATTTGTTTTCGCCCCTAAACAGCAGCTTCAGAATAGACGGGCTTCGAATCTTTATCCGATTTAACCCAAATGACCGATCAGGAGATCGAAATGAAACGTACATACCAGCCGAGCAACCTAGTTCGCAAACGCCGCCACGGTTTCCGTTCACGCATGGCCACCAAAAACGGTCGCATCATCTTGAACCGCCGCCGCAACCAAGGCCGCAAAAACCTGTCTGCTTAAGGCACTGACCGAAAAGGTCTATAAAATCATGAAACCGTCGGAGGCGACACAAGGCACCCTAGGGAAAGCCGGTGAAACGCCCCCGGCGGTTTCTGTTTGTCTGCATGTTTTAAAGAAACGCGCCGATTTTCTGGCCTGCAACAAAGGTGCCTATCGCGGCGTGAAGGGGTTCGTCCTGCAAGCCCGTGATCGCAAGGACGGCACAGGCGATATCCGTGTGGGCTTCACCTGTTCCAAAAAGGTCGGCAATGCAGTCGCACGCAACCGCGCCAAACGCCGACTTCGCGAAGTCGCGCGCCTAACCCTGCCTGAACAAGGCCGCGCAGGTTGGGATTACGTCCTGATCGGCAAACGCGAGGTCACCGCAACCCGCGACTTTCAGGAAATGCTGACAGACATGAAATACGCGCTGAAAAAGGTGCATGAATAACGCGGGACCGCATCATAATCCTTGCAGCAATACAGATATTTCATAACCTACACGCGTTGTTCTTTATTTAATCGACTGGTTTTCAAAAACTCCACACACCTCGATTGGTCTCAGGGCGCAGCTTTTAAGTTAGCTTTATGCGCCGCATTCAACCTTTGTGCCGCGCGATCCAGTGCTTTCATGCTATCCGCGTATAGCAGAGCCTCGGGGATTTGCTCGCGGGCTGTGATCTCATATTTTGCGTAGAAGTCCATGACGATGATCATGTCGTCCAGCCGTTTGGAAAAATCTTTGATTTTAATGTGATAGGTATCCGTCATCTGATCGGATTTGATGTGTTTTGTCTGATTTGACAAGGTGAAACTTTATGCGCAACAAAATTGCCAAGGTCTTGCCGAAGAGTTTCGGGCGCGCGATGTTTCGCGCACCCGGTTTTGATTAAGCCGCGACGATATTGTGTTCGGGGCCATAAGGGAATTTGGTAATATTTTCTTCACCGCTCGCAGTTATCACCACGATATCGTGTTCACGGTAACCGCCTGCGGCAGCATCCCCTTCGGGCAGGGTGACCATTGGTTCCATGGACACGACCATACCTGGCGCCAGCACCGTATCGATGTCTTCACGCAGTTCCAACCCCGCTTCGCGACCATAGTAATGCGACAACACGCCGAATGAATGACCATAACCGAAGCTGCGGTATTGCAGCAGGTTGTGTGCCTCGAACAACGCGTTGATTTCATCGCAGATGCCGGAACATGTAGCACCTTGTTTGATCAATGACAGGCCCAATTCATGGGCTTCGACATTGGCCTGCCAAACGCGCATTTGCGCCTGATTGGGCTCGCCTACAAAAAGCGTGCGTTCAAGGGCCGTGTAATAGCCATTGATCATCGGAAAGGTGTTCAGTGACAGAATGTCGCCCGCTTCCAGTTTGCGTGCGGTGACGGGGTTATGGGCACCATCTGTATTCAGGCCCGACTGGAACCAAACCCATGTGTCGCGCAGTTCGCTATCCGGAAAAGTTTTGGCGATTTCCAGTTCCATCGCGTCGCGGCCTGCCATGGCAACGTCGATTTCGCGGGTGCCGATTCTGATGGCATCACGGATGGCGAAGCCGCCGACGTCGGCGATGCGCGCGCCCTGTTTGATCAAGGCTATTTCTGCGTCTGATTTGATCATGCGCTGTGTCATGCATGCAGGGGCAATGTCCGCGATTTTCCGTGGCCCAAGGAACTCTTGCAGTTTTTGTTGGGCCAGAAGTGTCAGGTGATCGCCCTCTATCCCGACGGCGGTTGCACGACCGATGCAGGATTTGATGGCGCGCCAGTAATTGTCGCGCTTCCAGTCGGTGTAGGTGATGTTGTCACAGGCTGATCGGCGGCCCGGTTGGCCCGCATCAATACCTGCCGACACCGTGTGGGCAGTATCATGGGTGACAACACAGGCGTAGGGGCGCCCGAAGCTACAATAAAGAAAGCCCGAATAATATGCGATGCCGTGCATGGATGTCAGAATGACGGCCTGCAGATCTTGTTCTTGCATAATGGCGCGCAGGCCTGCAATGCGCTGATCATATTCCGATTGGGCAAAAGGCAGCGGCGCTTTTGCATTCACGGGGTAGGTGTAGAATTCCGGACGGGTTGGGTAGATGGTTTCCATCAGTGCCTCCTAAATCAGGGGCTTTATCCAAAACACCCCCAAAGAGATGTCCGGGCGTTCAGGACGATTCAATGAAATATGGGGCGACGCCATCACCCCTACGGCTGTGTATAGGCGCAAGCGGCCCGCCAATACTAGCCTATTTGCGACGCCTGTCGGTTTTTTCAGGCACATCATCAATGCCGCTGCCGCCCCACGGATGACACCGTGCGATGCGCCTTGCAGCCAACCAACTGCCCTTGATCCCCCCGTGTTTTCCCAGTGCCTCCAGCGCATAGGCCGAACAAGTAGGCTGATAACGGCAACCATGCCCCACCCACGGGCTGAAGATCAGGCGGTAAGCGCGTACGGGCAAGGCGCAGATATGTGCAAGCGGGGTCATGCTGGGGTGGTAACGGTTTTGGTGCGGGGAAGCTATGGGAAAGATATGTGTCTTATCCAAAGTTTAGAATGTGCCGGCAACGAAGATCGCGGCCCGCGCCTGCCGACGAAAGCCAAGGGTGGGGGATGTAATATGGTTTTAAATGGTAAACTGGTCACTTTCCGAAGGTCTTCATTACAAAGCCCAACAAAGCCAAAATCGTCTTTAACAACTCCATCTAAACTTATAGTATCCGTCTTATCCAACTGATTGCGTAATGCGTAATTGCAACAACACCTCAAAACAATTCAAAAACAGCACGTATAAATTTATCGCATATGCTTTGCGGGTTGCATTAACAGCCGTTTTGGTTTCATCATTTTGATGATGTGATTTTAAATAGTCACGATCAGCACTCTTTGATCCCGCCAGTCGTTAGACAATTTGTGGCACAGCACCCATTCGCTGTTCAACCCAGAGGGTTGGCATCCATCCAATATCATCTGCACAATGTCAGGCCCAGTTCCTACACCTTCATAATGAAGCACGGATAAATTTTTCCACTCTGCTGAAATATTCGTCAACAGTGACCCCACGGCGTTTATATTTCCAGGGTTTCAAGTACCAATCCTGTAATAAAGGCTTGATCATCGCGGCAAATGCTTCCGGGTCGTCACATTCAACCTGACCTGCCAGGGCGCCCTCTTCCAGACAATCGGTAAGAAGCTTTTCAGTGAAAAGCTCGCTTTCAATAGCATCGTTCCGGCAATCTGCCTTAAAACTTCTAGCTTCCATGAAAGCAAAGAAGAACCATTCCTGCATTACTTCACTTAAGTATAAATGTGTGCGCATAATCCAGAAAAGCCGCTCAACCGGGTTGTCCGGCTGTTTATCCCGATCCCCTATAACCACTCTTATTGATGCCATGACTTGCTGAATAATCATGCTCAAAAGGCGATCTTTGCTTTCAATATAGGAATATATCGATCCAAGACTAATATCTGTTTCGGCACTTAGATCCCGCAAATTCATACTCTGAAAGCCACTGCGGTTGCTGATTTTTAACGTTGTGGTGAATATTTTCTCAAGATTTGGCACTGCTATTTTTGCCTTCTTTACCTTTATCACATCGGAATTTTCCTCGAATACTGTGCGATATATCTGAGGAGTGTCCGATTCAAACTGGGTTTTAAAATCTTGAAAATTCACGTTTTTTACCTGTTTTACTTTGCCCGAAGAATAATCCTAATCCTATTTGCATGTTTGACCATACCAAATCCAGTAAATAACCCCTTGACGAAATGCTTGCAATGTAGAAAAACGAACAAACGTTCAGTTTTGATACATAAGGAAACACAATGCCAGAGTTATTTGATCTAACATCACGGCATATACTTATAACTGGCGCAAGCAGCGGATTAGGAGAACATGCAGCCCGTTTGTTTTTCAATAGAGGTGCAAATCTAACACTTGCAGCACGACGCGTTGATCATCTTGATGCTTTAGCACGCGAATTACGCACAATACGTCAGACCGGCCGCTTTAACGCGACAGCGGATGATTTACGCGCACATAATGCACAAATCTGCGTTGTGGAAATGGATGTTTGCAATGAAGAAAGTGTTGCCAATGGCTTTGCGGCATCAATCAAATCTTTGGGCATACCTGATGTTGTGCTGAACAATGCAGGTGTTGCCCATACTGCATCTGCTTTGAAAACCGACCGTTCCGATTGGGAACGGGTTATCGACACCAATCTGAAAGGGGTCTGGCTTGTAGCCCGCGAAGCGGCCCTGCATATGACCGAAGCCCAAACCAAAGGCAGTATCATCAATGTCGCTTCAATTTTGGGAATGCGTGTCGCGGGCGGTGTCTCGGCATATGCCACGTCAAAGGCCGCTGTAATTCAGTTGACAAAATCGTTGGCACTTGAGTGGGCAAGGCATGATATACGGGTAAATGCACTGGCACCGGGCTATATGGAAACCGAATTGAACCGCGAATTTTTCGCCTCTGAAGCAGGTAAAGAGCTGATCAAGCGGGTGCCGCAACGCCGCCTTGGCAATCTTTTGGAACTTGACGGTCCGCTGCTTCTTTTAGCCTCGGACGCTTCCAGCTTCATGACCGGTTCGGTGATCGCCGTGGATGGCGGGCATCTGGTCAGCAGTCTTTAACATGCGAACAATGATAGGATAAAAAGTGAATTTCTTACTTTCATCTGAAACAGAAACATTACGTAAACGTATTCGCATTTTTGTGGATGAAGAGATTATCCCGTTGGAAGCGGATAAAACGAATTATGATGTGCATGAAAACATCCGTGAAGATATACTTGCAACGTTGCGAGACAAAGTGAAATCCGCAGGCATGTGGGCTCCGCAAGTGCCACGGGAATTTGGTGGGTTGGGCATCAATACGGTGGGCATGGCGGTCTGTTATGAAGAAATGAACCGCTCAATCTTCGGCCCGGCAGCTTTTAACTGTGCTGCCCCTGATGAAGGTAATATGTTCATCCTGAACCGTGTCGGGACGCCGGAACAAAAAGAACGCTGGCTGCGCCCTATCACAGATGGACGTGTGCGTTCTGCCTTTGCCATGACAGAGCCCAAAGGTTGTGGTTCTGATCCGTCTCTGACCTATACCACAGCGACAAAAGACGGTGACAACTGGGTTATTAACGGGCGCAAATGGTTCATAACCGGGGCCGAGGGTGCGCAATATTTTATCTTGATTGCCAAGACCTCGGACGATGTCCGCAAAGGCCTGACTGCGTTTCTGTTCGATGCCAACGACGCAGGTTGGAACATTGAGCGACGCATTCCGATCATGGGCCCCGAAGAACATGGCGGGCATTGTGAATTGAGTTTTGACGGGTTGGTTATACCCGATGAAAACCGTCTGCTGAATATTGGTGACGGGTTGAAAGTGACGCAAATCCGTCTGGGTACCGCGCGGCTGACACATTGCATGCGCTGGCTTGGTATGGCAAAACGTGCAATGGAAATTGCACTGGAATACGTTGAGAACCGCGATAGCTTCGGTGCGAAACTGATCGACCACGAAACCATTCAAGCCATGCTGGGCGATGCGGCTATGTCTATTCAAATCGGTCGTTTACTGACAATGAACGCTGCCTGGAAACTGGATCAGGGCAGTTTTGCCCGTAAAGAAGTTTCCATGGCAAAGATACAGGTGGCCGACACATTGCATAAAGTCGTCGATACGGCTTTGCAACTGAACGGGGCGCGGGGTTATTCCAAAGATACCCCGTTGGAATGGATGTATCGCTATGCGCGCCAAGCCAGGCTGGTTGATGGCGCATCCGAGGTGCATAAAATGGTGTTGTCGCGCAACCTGTTGAATGATCGGACTGATTTTTGGGCCTGGGGGAATGACGCCTGATGGATATCCGGCCCGGAATTAAAGAATACCTGCTTCATTCAGACGAGGTGGACACGGTTGAAATAACAGATCTGCAGTTACTTTCGGGCGGCGCGATCCAACAGAACTGGTTGCTAGATGCCACAGTGAACGGGACGGCATTGGAAACAGTTTTACGTACGGATTCGACGTCATCTCTGGAAGACAGCCTGTCGCGTGCGCAAGAATACACCATATTCACGATAGCCTTTGAGGCCGGCGTGACCGTCCCAGAACCGTTATGGCTGTCTGTCGATCCACGATGGATTGGTAAACCGTTTTTTATCATGCGTCGTGTTGCTGGAACCGCCGCTGGTCATAAAATCGTGCGCAACGATGCAATGGGCGGTGGCCGTAAGGTTCTGGCCAATCGTCTGGGGCAGGAACTGGCGCATATCCATTCGATTAAACGCAGCCAAGCAGGGCTTAATTTTCTGGCTCTGCCAACACCAACCCCCGCCTTACACCGTGTCGCTGAATACCGTGCAGCACTGGATGCGTCTGACATGCCGCAACCAACACTGGAGTGGGGGCTGTACTGGTTGGAACAAAATGCACCTGATGCAGTCAATGAATTGGTATTGTGCCACAATGATTTTAGGACCGGAAACTATATGGTGACCGAACAATCTCTGACCGGTATTCTTGACTGGGAGTTTGCCGCATGGGGTGATCCTTTGGTTGATATTGGCTGGTTTTGCGCAAAATGTTGGCGTTTCGGTGCAGTCGGTAATGAAGCCGGTGGAATCAGTGACAGGGCAGACTTTTATAACGGTTATGAGCAAGTTACAGGGGTGCGGATTGACCGGAACGCAGTTTTGTATTGGGAAGTTATGGCCACGATGCGATGGGCGATTATTGCCATGAAGCAGGGGGACCGTCATATTTCAGGGCGTGAACCTTCTCTGGAACTTGCCTTGACGCGCCATATCGTACCCGAGTTGGAACTTGATATACTGCATATGACGCAGGAGGTCGGCAATGCGTGATAATCCGCAAGCTGGTGATCTGCTTAAAATAGCAGAGGCAACATTCATACAAGAGATATTACCGTTCCTTCCAGCCGATAAGAAATACACGGCATTGATGATCGCAAACGCGATGCGCATCTCGGCAAGACAGTTTGAGGGTAATAAAAACAATGTGGCTGCCGAGATTGATGCGGTTGCGAAATTACTGGGACAAACAAATATAAGCGATAACCCGGATACGCTTATAATTTTGAACAAACAATTTGCCGCCGCCATCCGATCGGGTGCCTTTGCTTCGGGCAGCGCAGGACACGTCAAAACCAGACAACACCTGTTAACTTGCGTGCAAAATCGCTTGGCGGAAGTGAACCCAAAAGCAATAGTCGGAGATAGCGATGATAGGTGATCAACGCGGCATGCAAAGCGCGCTGCAAAAGATCTGGGCAAATTATATGTACTGTTAAGTCCGGTTTCATTCTTGACGCAGGCAGCAAATTTTTTACCTTTGCCAGGCTTGCAATAGGCGCGCACATGCGAGAGCATTGATACATGGAACAACATCATACAGGATCGCTGGAAAATGCACTTAAAGCATTGGCGACGCGTGAAAGCGGGTTAACGGAATCCGAGGCGGCAATGCGATTGGATCGGTTTGGACGCAACGAGTTGCAAGCCGCCAAAGAATCGCCAGAGATTATCAAGTTCCTCCTTCAGTTCAAAAATTTTTTCGCGCTTCTGCTGATCTTTGGCGGGATGTTGGCTTTGACGGCTGACAGCCTGGATCCTGGTCAGGGTAATCTTTACATCGCTATCGCACTGTTGGCTGTCGTCGTATTAAATGCGTCATTTACGTATTTTCAAGGGCGCCAAAGCGAAAAAATCATGGAGAGCTTCAAAAAGATGATGCCTTCCATGATCACCGCAATGCGCGATGGTCGTCATGTTGAGGTCGCCGCAGCGGAATTGACACCTGGTGATGTTATCATCCTGAACGAAGGTGACAGAATACCTGCCGATGGGCGGCTGATCATAGCAAAGGAACTCAAGGTCGATAATTCCAGTTTGACTGGCGAAAGTGAACCCCAACTACTGAATGCCGAAAAATCCCATAAAAATGTGCTTGAAAGCCCGAACATGGTTTTCTCGGGCTCGCTGGTGCAAAACGGCGAAGGTAAGGTGGTAATTTGCGAAACAGGTATGAGTACGCAGATCGGGTCGATTGTTGAACTGACAAAGATCACCAAATCCGCAGAGACCCCTATCCACAAGGAACTGAAGTATTTCATCAAAGTCATCAGCTTTATCGCAATATTTCTTGGTGTGTCGTTCTTTCTGATCTCTGTAGCTATTGGCAATGACGTTGTTGGCAGCCTGATCTTTGCAATCGGTATTATCGTGGCAAACGTGCCCGAGGGGTTGTTGCCAACAGTGACACTAAGCCTGACCATGGCCAGCCGCCGCATGGCTCAGAAAAACGCTTTGATAAAGAATCTTGAAAGCGTCGAGACATTGGGTTCGACCACGGTGATCTGCACCGACAAAACCGGGACGCTGACCCAGAACCGTCTAGGGGTAAACACGGTAGTTATTGGTGAGCATGAATTTTCCGCCGATAATCATCTGGCAACAGACGAACCAGGATTTGAAGACCTACTGAAGATCATGTGTATCTGCAATAACGCCTATCTGAGTGAGAATGGCTACGCGGGTGATGCAACCGAAGGGGCGTTACTACTTTATGCCAGTCAGCATGTTGATGTCCCCGCAATGCGGCAATACAAGGAGATTGCTGAACAGCCATTCAACTCGATAACCAAACGGATGATTGTCGTCGCGGATACGGGTGCAGGTGCAATGGCCTACCTGAAAGGCGCGCCTGAAATCGTGCTGGATATGTGCGACCGGATTGCCCTGAACGGCGATATCGTGGAACTGACGCAGGATCGCCGGGCGGCGGTGATTGAGCAGTTTCGCACATTGGCCCGGCGTGGCGAACGCGGTCTGGGTTTTGCGGCACGGAATGCCGAAAGCAGGGCGGTGCCAGAGGAATGTTATGTTTTTCACGGCCTGACCGGCATGATTGATCCGCCACGACCGGAAGTGCCTGCAGCACTCCAGCGCTGCCATTCGGCGGGCATTCGGGTGATCATGCTAACGGGTGATTTCGGCCTGACCGCCAAAACTATCGCGCAACAGATCGGGCTGATGAGCGACAAGGGACGCGTCGTGCAAGGGGATGAGATGAGCGCAATGAGTGCTGCGGACCTGCGGCAAGTATTGCAGGATGAACCCGAGATCATCTTTGCCCGCATCGCTCCTGCCCAGAAGCTTGAGGTCGTTCAGGCGCTACAGGCACTGGACGAAACCGTGACGGTTACGGGCGACGGTGTAAACGATGCGCCGGCGCTTAAGAATGCCGATATGGGCGTTGCAATGGGCATCAGTGGCACCGAGGTTGCAAAGGAAGCATCCAACATGGTGTTGATGGACGACAACTTCGCCACGATCGTCAGCGCGGTCGAAGAGGGGCGAACTATATTCGACAACATCAAGAAATTCATAGCCTACATTCTGACATCGAACGTACCCGAGATTCTGCCCTTTATCGCATTCGTGCTGTTGGACATACCATTGCCGCTGACGGTTATCCTGATCCTCTCTATTGACCTTGGAACCGATATTCTGCCTGCGCTGGGCCTGGGGGCAGAGCCCCCCGAGACGGATGTGATGAAGCGCAAGCCAAGGCCGAAATCCGAACGCCTGCTCAGCCGCAATCTGCTCTTGATGAGCTATGGCATCATCGGAATGATACAGGCTGCGGCCGGCTTCTTTTCCTATTTCGTCATCCTTTACTCAGGCGGCTGGGAATGGGGGCAGGATCTTGCAAATTCCGACCCGCTTTATCGCACGGCAATAACCGGTTTCTTTGCCTCCATCATTATCTGCCAGGTTGCAGATGTGATTATTTGCCGGACTCGCCGTCAAAGCCTGTTCATGGTGGGCCTCTTCACAAACAAGCTGGTTTTGATCGGGATTGCAGCTGAACTCCTGCTTTTGGCTAGCATATCCTATATACCCGCATTCAACACTTTTTTTGGAACCGCACCTTTGCAACTCTGGCACATGGCGCTTTCTGTGCCGTTTGCCCTCGCTATACTTATTGGTGATGAAGTGCGCCGCTTCTTTGTACGGCGGGACAATCCCTTTGTGCTGCGGTGGCTGACCTGGTAAGAAATTCGTTTGATAGATGCAAATCGAATGGGGTGATCAAACGTTCTTTTCTGGAGATGATGAAATTCCACATATAAAAGCGGTAGGCGCAGTACTGTCCATGTTGCCGGATGAGAAATCCAGTTTAGCACCGACAACAATAAAGAATGCCTAAGTGAACCATCTGCACCACCAATCCTACCAGAAAGGTTACTGATGCCGTAAGGTCTTCTGCGGCAAGCAAGCCATCCGTTGTCAGAACAAGACGTCCAGCGGCATCAGCCGATAGTTCGGTTGCTTCGTTAAAAAGTGTAATAATTTCTTCCGTACACTTCTCTAGAACACTGGTGGGTGCACACCTACATTCAGACAACCCGGTTCGATCTCCATGGTTAAGCTTTCGTCGGTCAGAACTCTTGGTATGTGTGCGGCGGCAATCTAGCGGGTCAACGCCTGCGATGCAAAAACGACCACAAATCTGCTCTGTCTACCCGTTGATATAGCGCATTGCGCCGAATCGGGCTCTCAAGTAAATTAAAATAAGGCAAGTGCGCATGGGCGCGTTAGCAAGGGGAATTTAATGTGCTTTTCCGCCACTGCCAGTTTTACGCTTTTTGGCGCACTTGTGCCTACGGGAATTTATTTGATTGAATGGTCTGGGCGTTCGAACAGCAAATTGCTGCCATTCGCGGCGTTTCCGCTAGCCTTTGGAATCCAGCAAGGATTTGAGGGTTTTGTATGGCTTGGAATTCAAGACGGCAATGATGCAATGGTCAGCATTTCTTCCCGCGGGTTCTTGTTCTTTTCACACTTCTTCTGGCTTGTGTGGGTACCGTTTTCAGTCTGGGTGATCGAAACCAATCTGGCGCACAAGCACGTCTTAGCTGTGTTGACCGCTATTGGATTTGTTTATGGTCTTTCGATTTTCTTACCATCCTTCCTGATTGGCGACTGGTTGACCACAGAACCGATCAACCGGTCCTTGAATTACAAGACAACGCTTATCTATGACAGCTTCATCAACCGCACTGTATTGAGATTTTTCTACGCCGCAATCGTGTTCAGCGCACTGTTCCTTTCGACAGACCGCCGGATACAGATTTTCGGTGCGCTTGTTATGGCGTCCTTGGTATTGACATATGCCTTCTTCGCCTATGCCCTTGTTTCCGTATGGTGTTTTTTTGCAGCAATACTATCTGTCTATCTTGCCGCAATAATCATTCTGGACAACAGACGGGCAACGAAAGTACCCGGCTAGGCAAAGGCCAAAATGGCGACTGGCATTTGGCGTGTGTCACAATGTAGGATCATCTGATTGTTTTGAAAGCGAATTGCCGACAATGTGGCGCGTTACTGTAGCGTTGAGCAGGCTATGAGGCGCAAAGCCTGATCCAAACGACAAGCAAAAATTACTTGCTCGAATGGCGCGCGCGGTCCGGCTGCACTGTGTACAACGTTTTGGTTGCGGCCATACGTGACGCTATGAACAGATGCTCCAGTTCGGATAGCAACACCGCGCCCACGCAAGTAATGCTCTAGTCGACGCACATATTCGACACTGCCGCCATCAACCGCCCACCACTGATATTGGCCCGATGGGCTAAGCCGTGCATGGTTGCAAAAAAATTGCAGCAGGGCGTGGGCAGGAAAACTTCGGGTTTCTGCATATGGGGTTGACCAGATCGCCCCACATAGCGGCATTAAATAGAAGCGCTGAAACCACTCAGCCCAACAGTAACTCCGCCATCAATTCTCCGATTATTATACTGTTGTCTTTGGCTAGGGTTTCGGCTTTTTTATTGAACCGCAAAATATCACGTACCATACGGGCAAATCGGGGCCGCAGTAGATTGCGCCGTCAGAGCCCACCGTCCGTATTTAATCTGGCCTCTATTTATAGACGCGCCAAAACTCACGTCACTTTTGCGACAGGTACATCGGGTCTTGAAACATTCATGTCAGAAGGGGGTAATTTGCGTAATTCAAAACGATAAAACCGGTATCAACGGGCTGATCGCCATTCCTACCCGCGAAAACCGTACGTACATGCCCCCCGATTTTATCGTGAAGCCTCGAACAATGTCACGGCATGATACGGTGCCAGCAGGTAAGCAGCGGAAAGCCCGAAAATACCACCTCCGATGATGGCAATGCGTTGCGGAACGATAAGATGGGGATCAAAGGACATTCGAAATACTGATGGTTATTTAAAACTATGACGGTCCAAATGAAAAATCAGATGATAATGATCCAACTTTTGGCTGCGCTCGTAATAAGGCTATGTTGAATCATAGCCTTGATATAAGCTTAGCCTACCGTCGCTCTAATGGAGGGCAACGAAAGGAAATCAAAAAGGTGACGCAACAGAATCCTCAAATTTCGCTACAGTCTACATGGATGCTGGCCGTTCGCAACGATCGTGATCGCGCTGCGTTTGCGTCCTTGTTTGACCACTTCGCGCCTCGTCTGAAGGGTTTCATTATGCGATCCGGAACGGGATCCGGACAGGCAGAAGAAATTGTGCAAGACGTTATGTTGACGGTCTGGCGTAAAGCTGAACAATTTGACCCAACGCGCGCACAGGTTTCAGCTTGGATTTATCAAATTGCGCGCAATCGCCAGATCGACGTTATACGTAAAGAAGGCCGCCCAATGCCCGAAGAACTGGGCGAGAATCCCTC
>Ga0316189_10000805_pt1 | contig 31415 bp, 24 predicted proteins | sample LowCovwburrow_MG_FD_204930 | JGI IMG/M metagenome (GOLD analysis project Ga0316189, IMG submission 204930) | Coastal sediment microbial communities from Maine, United States - Lowes Cove worm burrow | ecosystem: Environmental > Aquatic > Marine > Coastal > Sediment | place: USA: Maine...
TTCCTGCTGGATGTCATCGGTTCCAAGGAACAGGGCCTGAAACAGATTTTCTCCAGCGCCTCCGAGCACTCGTCCCTGATTATCGAGTATGTCCAGCGCTTTGGCGATTTCGACGGCTTCTTTGCCAAGGACAATGTTGCCGAACTGACCCACGCGGCCGGTATCGAGGAAGAACTTGTCGAACTGCAGGCTCGGTCCGGATCAACTTAAGTGTAAGGTAATTTTTCAGGCCGGGAGCATGACTATTGGCCTGTGCAAGCGTTACACAAGCAGGTAAATGCCAGTCCCTGAGGCATACTGATTATGCTGGTGCTGGTGACAACGGTGCTGTTAATCGTGCCGGTGACGTTACTGATTACCGAAGTCCTGAAGGTCAGCGCATACCCCTATCTGTTTGGCGAAATCTTTGCCGCCAACATCGGTGGCGCAGCAACACTGATCGGTGACCCACCCAATATCATGACTGGTTGGCGCCAGCGCCAACCTGATCGTGGCAGGCTATGCAGAACGTTCAGGCCAACAGATTCGCTTCCTGCCGCCCTTCATGCTGATCGCGTTCCCCCTGATGATCGCCTCCGTCGCCGTCAGCAGCTTGTATATCTACCTTCGTTATTTGTGAGTAGCGCAACGAACCTCTGGAGTGTTACCAACATCCATGTTGATAACCGTATATACGACCAGTTCCGGCTTTGTTTATTTAATGAAGAGCATCTCCCGGTACTTTGGCAGCGGCCATTGTTCATCTGCAACTTCCGCTTCCAATGCATCTGCGTGCAAACGAACCTCATCCATCGAACCGAGGATATCGCTGGCACAGTACTGCATATGCTCATCTGTGGAAGAAAAGTCTTCCCTGGAGAACACCTCGTCAAGCCTGGCGACTGCTGACATCATCGCATTGGCTTCTGTAGCAATGGTTTTTGCGATAGCGATGTCCAGTTCAATACCCATGCCTGCCACGCTTGCATGGGTCTCCGCGAGGTCGGACAGATAGCGCATCGCGGCCGGATAGATGATGGTTTTTGCCATATCCGATACCAGTTTGGCTTCCACACCAATAGACATGATGTAGATCTCTGCATACACCTCATAGCGGCTTTCCAGTTCTACGGGCGAAAGAACACCGGTACTGTCGAACAACGCTCTAATGGACTCATCGTGCAAATGCGGTAAAGCGTCTGCTGTGGTTGGGAGGTTATGCAGACCACGTTCTTCAACAGCCATTTTGTGCCATTCTGCCGAGTAGCCGTCACCGCCAAATATGACATTACTGTGCTCACCCATCAGCTCCTTAAGAACTGCGACCACGGCAGCCGGCTTATCGGTGCCCTTCGCCAGCTCTGCTTTCAGTTTTTCTGCGATCCAGTCCAACGAATCTGCCAGCATGGTGTTCATGGCGATGAGCGGACCCGATACAGACTGTTGTGAACCCACTGCACGGAATTCGAAGCGGTTACCTGTAAAAGCAAAGGGTGAGGTACGGTTGCGGTCACCAGCATCTTTCGCAAATGGGATAATTTGCGAAAGCCCCAGATCCATTATCCCGCTCTCGCCTGTACCGTCCAGCTTACCTGCCTTGATTTGCTCGAATATTCCTTCGATTTGACTCCCCAGGTAAACGGACAGGATGGCCGGAGGCGCTTCATTGGCTCCAAGGCGGTGATCATTGCCTGCGGATGCAATGACCGCGCGAAGTAGCGGGCCGTAAAGATGAACACCGCGAATCACTGCACCACAAAACAGCAGGAAGTTAAGGTTTTCATAAGGTGAATCACCCGGATCAAGCAGATTACCCTGGGTTGCGTTACCGACAGACCAGTTAACATGTTTGCCTGAACCATTAATACCTGCGAATGGTTTTTCGTGCATCAAACAAACGAAACCATGCTTTTTCGCAGTATTTTTCAGCACTGTCATCAGCATTTGCTGGTGATCAGAGGCCACGTTGGCGGCTTCAAAATATGGCGCGATCTCAAATTGACCTGGCGCAACCTCGTTATGGCGGGTTTTCGCCGGAATACCCAGGCGATAGAGTGTTTCCTCTACGGCTTCCATGTAGACCTGGACACGTTCAGGAATTGCGCCGAAGTAATGATCATCGAATTCCTGTCCTTTGGCTGGCGCAGCGCCAAACAAGGTGCGTCCGGCCAGCAACAGGTCCGGGCGCATACTGGCGAAGGTGGAATCTATCAGGAAATATTCCTGCTCGGCACCACAACTTGAATTTAGCGGGGCGACTTCATTTTCCCCCATCAGTTTCAGTACCTTGGTGCCTGCCTCATTCATGGCCGTATTCGAACGCATGAGCGGTACTTTCTTGTCCAGCGCTTCACCTGTCCAGGATACGAAAACCGAGGGAATGCAAAGTGTCGCCCCATTTGCTGTTTCCAGTATGAAAGCCGGGCTGGTCGGATCCCAAAATGTATAACCACGCGCTGCGTTGGTCTGTCGAATTCCACCATTGGGGAAGGATGATCCGTCAGGCTCGCCTTTAGTTAACAGGCTACCACTAAATTCTGTGATTGCCTTGCCGCTGGCTTCAGTGACAATAAAACTGTCATGCTTTTCGGCAGAAGCGCCGGTAAGCGGGTAGAAAACGTGAGCGAAGTAATTGGCGCCTTTTGACAAGGCCCAGGTTTTCATCGCTGCTGCGACATCATCAGCGAACGCCGGATCCAGGTGCGCACCGGTTTCCATAGTCTTTTTCATCGCCTTAAAAGCGCTTTTCGACAAGGCGTCTTCCATTTTTACCAGCGTAAAGACATCAGATGCCCAGATTTCTTCGAGAGATTTTGGTTTTCCAACTACTACGGGCTCACCAGTAGTGATTTCAAATACCGCGTGTGCACGAGACTCATTTAGACTCATTTCCATTTCCTCTGTTTTCGGATGTTAAATCAAAATCGGTAACTTGCACCTGATCGCAATACCCTCTTGACTGCTCTGCAGTAATCATGCCGCGCATCTGAAATGAAACGCCAACACCGATCAAGCACCTGCACGTTGTGCCTTTAGCCGTAGCTGTAGCTTTAATTATCTGATTTCGCGAAGTATTTCCAAAGGCTCGCAAACCGGCGCGAGAAACCGGCTTATTGGCAAGACGCATGCAACACGCACCGGAAAGGTGCGTGGCCTGCACGAGTACTGCACAGGCTGCGCAATAGTACAAAGAGGAAGGGTTTTCAGGTTCTGGAAGTGCTCGTCCTAGCCAGGAGGGCCATCCAGTAGCTCCACCCGAACATCCATACTGCTGAAAATAGCCGGCGGACCAAACTGGTGGTATACCGCAACATCGGCTGCATCACGCCCGTAGGCCACTGCAAGCCGCCCGCCACGAGGAGCGTCCTCCGTGGGATCGAACGTATACCAGCGACCACCAACGTACGCCTCGAACCATGCATGCAAGTCCATAGGTTGCAGCCCGTAAAGGAATCCGACTACCAGGCGTGCGGGAATACTAATGCTGCGGCATAGTGCTATGCCAAGATGGGCAAGATCGCGACACACCCCTTCACGCTGTACATTCACCTCGACAGCGGACAATGGAAACGCACTGGATCCAGGTGTGTAGCATATCGAGTTTCGAATCCAGTCGACAATTCTATACACCTGATCGTAGCCGAACTGCACCCCTTCTACTTTGTCTCTCGCGAGATCACCGAATCTGTCCGATTCGCAATAGCGGCTTGGGAGCAAATATGACAGGACTGCGTCCGGCAGGTTCTGGACTTCCACAAAGAAAGCACCCGCGGCTTTATCCACCACATCCGCAGTCATTACATCAGCTGTAGTATGAACAGAGAACTCCCCGGCCGGTGCCACCAATCGCTGACAAAGATTGCCGAAGATGTCCGTATATTCCTCCACCGGAACGCTTGGCGATAATGTATAAGCTTCACGTGCTACCCACTGCTGCATACCACTGCGGGGTCGAAGCATGAGGATCAAAGGGGTCGGGGCGCCCATTTGAAACTCGAGATTACACGTGGTCCGGATCCACATTATGATCTTTCGTCATCCTTCTGTCCCGAGGGGGCGACACTGTAAAGGTGGATCAACCAGATCGACTTACCCATAATACCGCCAGCACCAGCAGGACCACTATCATCGCACCGCCTGCTGTGAACGTATCGAATATCACTATGTTCTCCGGTATCAATTGAAAGCTGAAAGCATTAACTACACGCTGGTACTTTCACCACTGCAAACACTGTGCCGTAGTCCGTGATACTTTAAGTCACTGTATATATTGAAAACTTAAAAAAGGCCGAAATACAAAGTGTCGCATACCGGCACCAGTGCAGTGCCAGAGCGCCAAGTATGCACATTCATGACGCGCTTATTGTTGTCACAGAACAAGGCATCAACCTGGCCTGGAGGATACGCTGACCAGCCCGCTCCGAACAGGCCTTTACTACAATTCAGTCACCCATACACCCACATCAAGGCTCGCTCCCGGAAGCCCAACGAACGAGCCGGCTATTGGCGGCACTGATTCGGGCAACCTTGCCACTGCCACAGCAATGTGATCTTTTCCTGCTATTTCTCCGATGGTGGGATCGAAACCCTTCCAGCCCGCGCCTGGCAGATACACTTCGGCCCACGCATGGGTCGCACCGAAATTTACCATTGAGGGTGGTGCGTTGAGGTACCCGCTCACGAAACGCGACGCGAGCCCCAGGCGCCGCGCTGCTTCCATAAATAGATTTGCGAAGTCACGGCAGGAGCCGGTACCGCAAGACAGTGTTTCTGCTGCAATTTGAACGCCGGGCTCCTCGCGCAGCTGGTACGACAACGTTTGGTGGATCTGGGCGCTAAGGCGCTGCAACAACGCGTATGTCTGAATCCGTTCGCCTGTCTGCCATAAATTCGCAACCCATTCAGTCAGCAGGCCGCTGTCCGTATGCTCGGCAAAGTCCATATAGGGCGACAACACAACCCTGTCCTCGGGTGTATAGGCAAACGGGTAGTCCGTCGCGTAATCGGTCACCAGAAAATCAAGGGGCGCCTGGTTGTATTGCTGAATGATGGTTTCACTCTCAATCAAAAGCTGTTCGGCATGCGCATCGAAGGTCGCTATCGCAACAGAATTGTCTTCCACATCACGATGCCAACGCAGGGTAGCCGAAGGCGTGATCTTCAGGTTTGAGGATTCGATGTGCAGCTCATGGCCCTCTCTTGGACGCAGGCGCAAAGCGTGTGGTTCGAGCCACACAGCGGCGGAGAAATTGTAGTAGGTCCGATGAAGGATTTTATAGCGCCGCATATTTTGTCCTGTTCACCTTCCCGGTGGCAGCCGTCACTACAACCGTTCCACATCCACAGAGACTTTCAGCTCGTGCCCTTTGCCACCGCCGAACAGCACACCTTTCAGCGGTGCCACATCTGCATAGTCTCTGCCCCAGGCTGCCGTGATATGCTGATCGGCGGGTATCTGGTCATTGGTCGGGTCAAAGTCCACCCAGCCGCGATAGGGCACGAATACGCTGAACCAGGCGTGCGACTCGTCAGCGCCAACCAGCCGTTCCCCGCCCTCGGGTGGAAGGGTTTCCAGATAACCGCTGACATAACGCGCCGCCAGACCCTGTGAACGCAGGCAGGCGATGGCCAGATGCGCGAAATCCTGGCATACGCCCTTTCGGTGTTCGAGAACATCGCTCAGCGGCGTGGCAATATCACTGAATTCCGGGTCGTAGGTGAAATCACTGTGAATGCGGCTCATCAGATCTTCAACCGCGTCCAGCAAAGATCGGCCCGGTGTCAGCGAAGCAGCGCTGTAGTCAGCCACATCCGGCGTAAATTCCACAAATTGTGATTCAAACACGAACTGGCACGCCTCGATGGCCTGCTCGTCGCCGGATTCGGACTGAAGGTAGTCCCGCGCCTGTTCCCAGGACACCGGGTAGGCAGTATCCAGCAGCGTACCGGCGGACACCACCTCGACTTCACTCTGTATGGTGACGGTCAGCTCCGTGTGCGGAGCATGAATGGTGAAGTAATCGAGCATGTTACCAAACAGATCCTGCCATTGATGAGTCACCGCCGGTACCGGATCGATGGTCAGCCGGCTACTACCGCAAGTCTGCTGGCTGGTGGATCGCAGCCGCAAGTGACCAACGTTGTGGCAGGTGGATACCGGCTTGTTGTAACGGTAGCGTGTCGTGTGTGTAACCCTGTACTTCATGAACCACCCCGGGTTCTCGGTTGCAGTAACTGGTGTGGTGTTTCTGCAGTGCGGAAGTAAACGTCGCTCACCCGGTTCGCCAGTGCCGGCAGGCGATCTGCCAGTGCTGACAGGAACTGGTCGAGGGTCTCGCGCTGCCCGGACTCATCATCAATAGCGGCCAAGCGGCGCACATCGGCGAGACGCACCATAGTCGCCGCCTCCAGGGCCAACCGCTGAAGATCGGTGCGGGTTTCATCCCTCTGCACGCCGGGCAGGTTATTCACATGTTCCTCGATGCGTGACATCTGGTAGGCGATGGCGCGCGGGTTGCCCTCGTCGTACAGCACCAGTTGGAGGAGGTCCCCGACCTCAAGCCCCCGGCGATAACGGCGACGGTAAGTGATCAGGCTATCCACGGTCGACAGCATGGATTCCATCAGCACGGATAGTTCGCCTTCGTCAGCTGCTGGCACCAGCAACGAACGCAGCAGAATGGTAGTCTGTATAGCGCGTTCTATACGCCGCCCCATGTCGAGGAACAACCAGCCACGGCCACGTGTCATGTTTTCCATCATGACGCCGGAGAAGGCGGTCATCGCTTTGACCAGGTTATCGATTTCATCCCAGGCCTCCAGCAACTGGTCGGCGCTGACGCACTGCAGCGAACGCAGTTCTTCATCGATATCATTGATTACACGCCAGGTATCACCGGACAGGCGATCGCGTACCGATCGCGCCGAACGCAACAGGGCGTTCACCGTTTGCGTCAGACTGCCGGTGCGGCTTACATCGGAGATCACCGCCAGCAATTCAATTTCGGGCGCCTTGAGGTGATTGTCCGCTTGCCCGCCTGTAAAACCCGGGTAAGTCGTAGTCTGCCGGGTGACAGCTACCAGCAGACGTTGCAAACTGGTGGGGTCGTCATTCTCGCCACTGACCAGCCGCTGCAGGCTCAAGCGCATCAGCCGGCTATTGAATTCGGCGCGTTCCGCATAGCGTCCCAGCCAGAACAGGTTGTCTGCCACGCGGGCCGGCACTTCGCCACCCTGGCCGTAGGTGGTGTATGTCTTGCGGGCTTCCTGCAACAGGCTGGCCCGCTTCTCGGGCTCGGTGGCCAGCACCCAGGTATCCTTGCTGATACCACCGGCCTGGTTTGATACCACCAGTTTGTCGGCATCGGAGGACACTCGCGTCAGGCCACCGGGCATTACCAGGTATTCGTGTTCATTGGCCACCAGGAAACTGCGCAGGACGGCGCGCCGTGGTTCGAGACCGCCGTCGACCAGCACCGGGGCTGTCGACATGGAGACCGGTTCCTGGGCCAGGAACAGATGTGGCCTGAAACGTATGCGGTCGGTCAGATTCTTGATTTCTTCCTTGCCGAGGTCATGTCCGAAAACAAAACGGAATCCCGCATCGGGATGAACCGGCTTGATGACAAGGCGATGCAGGTTCGCCAGCACGTACTCACAGTCGGCGCGGTCACCGCACCACCAGGTCTCCACCGACGGCAGGCGCAGCTCTTCACCCAGCAAGTGACGCGACAGCGCAGGCAGAAATTTCATCAGTGCCGGGTTGTCCAGCAGGCCACTGCCGAGCGGATTGGCAATTCCCACCTGGCCGGTGCGCGCGACTTGCACGAGACCCGGCACACCCAGGAAAGAGTCCTCGCGTAGCTCCACCGGGTCACAGAAACTGTCGTCCATGCGGCGCAGGATGACATCTACCTGGCGCATGCCATCCAGGGTAGTGAGCCACACGCGACCGTTGCGGACCACCATGTCGCTGCCTTCGACCAGAGTATAGCCAAGATAGTTGGCGAGGTAGGCGTGCTCGAAATAGGATTCGTTGGCCTGACCAGGAGTCATCAGAACGATATTGGGTTCATCATCGGGTCGCGGTGACAGACGGTTGAGCGCCTGCCGCACGGTGCGGAAAAACGTCGCCAGACGATGCACGTGTGAGTCCCGGAACAGGCTGGGCAATACGCGTGAGACGACAATACGGTTTTCCAGTGCATAACCTGCACCCGATGGTGCCTGGGTGCGGTCGGCCATGACCTGCACCTGACCATCCGCCGTACGCGCCAGGTCAGCTGCGTAGAACAGCAGGCTGTGCAGTTCCAGCTGGGGAATGCCGACACAGGGACGCAGGAAGCCGGGATGCGAGTACACCAGTTCCGGGGGCAGTACTCCATTTAATATCAGGCTGCGCGTGCCGTACAGGTCACGCAAGACAAGGTTGAGCAATTCTGCACGCTGCATCAGCCCTGCTTCGATGGTGCGCCATTCGTCACTGCTGATGAGCAGCGGGATCAGGTCGAGTTCCCACGGGCGCCCCATACCGCGGGGGTCGTCATAGATATTAAAGGTAACGTCGTTATCGCGTATCTGGCGCAGTGCCTCGACGCGCCGACGCTGCAGCTCGCCTGCACCGAGTCCACTCAGTGCGCCGGCGAGGTAATCCCAGTGCGGGCGGATCTCGCCAGATTCCAGACACATCTCGTCACGCACACCGCTGGGAAAACCGTACCCCTCGGACAGGGACGGCGCCGCGGTAGCCGGCGGTGCAGGTGAAATATCGGACACCGGGCCTTCTTGTATTATTCCGCTACCCATTCTCGCACTCTAAGGCCGCACCTCTATTCGCTCAAGCCGTTATTGCTCAGCAGCCGTCACACCACCGTAAATCAAGGGTATAGGGGTGATCCCCGCTGGCTTCCTCGGCCGGGATATCGACCGTTCCGGGCGTATGTCCGTGTGGCCAGAACCGTGCAAAACGTCGGGACTCGGCCTCATTGGCATTGACTGGGAAGGTTTCTTCATGACGCCCACCCGGGTGTGCCACATGGTAGGTGCAACCGCCGATGGAACGCCGGTTCCAGGTATCCACAAGATCGAACACCAGTGGCGCCTGCGAGGCGATGGTGGGATGCAGGCCGGATGGCGGTTGCCAGGCCTTGTAACGCACGCCGGCGACAACCTCGCCACGGCGACCGGTGGGGCGCAACGGCACACGACGACCGTTGCAGGTAACGATGTGTCGGCTGTCAGTCATGCCGTTGACCCGTAACTGCACGCGTTCCACCGAGGAATCGACAAAGCGTGCCGTACCCTGCGAGGTCACCTCCTCGCCCAGCACATGCCAGGGCTCAATGGCGGCGCGCAATTCCAGCTCGATATCCTGCTGCACCACGCGGCCATGATGCGGAAAACGGAACTCCAGGAACGGATCCAGCCACTCCTGTTTGAAAGCAAAACCTGCCTGCTGAAGGTCACACACAACATCGTGGCAATCGCGCTCGACAAAGTGCGGCAACATGAAGCGGTCGTGCAGCTCGGTGCCCCAGCGCACTGGCCTGTTCTGGTACGGCTGCTTCCAGAAGCAGGCGATCAGCGAACGCAGCAATAGCAGTTGTACCGCACTCATACGCGCATGCGGTGGCATCTCAAAGGCACGGAACTCCACCAGCCCCAGGCGTCCCGTGCTGGAATCCGGTGAATACAGCTTGTCGATGCAGAACTCTGAACGATGCGTGTTGCCGGTGACGTCAATCAACAGGTTGCGCAACAGACGGTCGACCAGCCAGGGTGCAGACACCTCGCCTTCCGGCATTTGCTGAAAAGCGATCTCCAGCTCATAGAGGCTGTCATCACGCGCCTCGTCGACACGCGGTGCCTGGCTGGTCGGCCCCAGGAATAAACCCGAAAACAGGTACGACAGGCCCGGATGCGTCTGCCAGTAACTGACCAGGCTGCGCAGCAGGTCCGGACGGCGCAGAATCGGGCTATCGGCCGGCGTGGCGCCACCGATGGTGACATGGTTACCGCCGCCGGTACCCGTGTGCCGGCCGTCGAGCATGAACTTTTCGGTAGCCAGGCGTGCCAGACGCGCCTCTTCGTACAAGGCAACGGTATTGCCGACCAGTTCATCCCAGTTGTGCGCGGGATGAATATTGACCTCGATAACCCCCGGGTCGGGTGTCACCGCCAGACGCAGCAGGCGATGATCATGCGGTGGTTCATAACCTTCCAGTATCACCGGCATCTTCAGTTCCGCGGCTGTCGACTCGATGGCACTGACAAGATCCAGGTAGTCTTCGAGGTGAGTCAAAGGCGGCATAAAAATATGCAGGCGCCCGTCCCGCGGTTCCACGCACAACGCCGAGTGGATGTACTCTGAATACTGGCGCTCATCATCAATGCCGTTGATCGATTGCTCGTGAAACCCTGTTAGCGACGATGGCCCCGGCACGAACTCGCGGAAACGCTGACCGACTTCGCCATAGATATCACCCAGCGGCGGGCGCGGCTCGAAGGTGCAACGGTCCAATTCGGGCTCGCGCTTTTTCTTTTCGATCCAGGGCAGAGAATCCAGCGGCAGCCGGTAACCCATGGGCGAGTCACCGGGCAGCAGGAACATGTGCTCGCGCCGGAATGTCCACTGGCCGGTACGCCAACCGTTGCTGTCCTTCAGACGGTCCCACTTGATCGGCAAGGCATAGCCGGCAATCGTGTCGATCCCGCGTTCAAACAGCTTGCGCAGGCGGGCACGTTCGTTGGGTTCGTCAAGGTGATTATCGAGTACGTCGACGTTGTCGGGCAGCGTGCCCTCCTTCCACAGGTAGTAAACCACGTCTTCGTACCCCGGCAGGATGGTATCGCTGCCGACGCCAAGGTAGCGGGTTAGACTGGTGAGAAAGCGCAAGGCATCCTCGGGGTCGTAGCCGTAATCGGTGTCTTCGCTGGCAATCCAGCGCGTATCCTGCCACACCGCTACACCGTCGGTCCGCCAGAAACAGCCCAATGCCCAGCGCGGCAGCACCTCGCCCGGATACCATTTGCCCTGTCCGTATTGCAGTGCGCTCCCGGTTGCAAAACGCTGCTGCAGCCTTTTTATCAGCTTGCCTGCGAGCTCGCGTTTCTTTGCGCCCAATGCGGCGGTGTTCCACTCCTCGCCGTCCATGTCGTCAATCGAGACGAAGGTCGGCTCGCCGCCCATGGTCAGGCGTGCGTCCCCGGCCTGCAGTTCGGCATCCACCGCCTGCCCGAGCTGATTGACCTCGGCCCACTGTTCATCACTGTACGGTTTGGTAACTCGCGGATCTTCGCGAATACGCTGCACTTCATTGTGAAAATAAAACTCTACCTCAGCCTCGTCACTGGCGCCGGTAACCGGCGCAGCGCTCACCGGGTCGGGCGTGCAGGCCAGGGGGATATGCCCTTCACTGGCAAACAGGCCGGAGGTGGGGTCGAGCCCGATCCAGCCCGCGCCCGGTACATAGACCTCGGCCCAGGCGTGCAGGTCGGTGAAGTCGTGTTCCGTCCCGGAGGGTCCATCCAGCGACTTTTCGTCAGCCTTGAGTTGTATCAGGTAACCCGACACAAAACGCGCAGCCAGTCCCAGGTGCCGCAGAATCTGCACCAGCAACCATCCTGTATCGCGGCACGAGCCGCTGCCCTTTCCCAGCGTCTGCTCGCAGGTCTGCACGCCGGGCTCCATGCGGATGTTGTAGTTGATATCCTGCTCCAGGCGCTTGTTGAGATCGACCAGAAAATCGTTGGTCGATCGCTTCGAGCGGTCGATGCCGTCCAGCCATTTGCGCAGACGCGGCCCTTCTTCGCGGATTTCCCTGAAAGGCACCAGCTCCCTGGCCAATTGTTTTTCATAGATAAACGGGAATTTCCGAGCCGATTTCTCCAGGAAGAAATCAAACGGATTGATCACCACCATTTCGGCGACCAGGTCCACCTCGATGCACAGGCGGTCAGTCTTTTCCGGGAACAGCAGGCGCGCCTGGAAATTGCCGAACGGGTCCTGTTGCCAGTTGATGAAGTGTTTTTCCGGCTTGATTTTCAGTGAATAACCATGCACCGGCGTGCGACTGTGCACCGCTGGACGCAGGCGGATGATGTGTGGCGTAAGATTCACCAGCCGGTCATAGCGGTATTCCGTCTTGTGGTTGATCGCGACCCGTATCGCCATGTCTGACCCCTGAATTGAAAACTGTCTGCCCGACAATACTGCACAAAGCATTCCACAGGCAATCGGTCGCCTGAAAACAGGCGGGCACTTGATCTATGCCTCTTCAGGCTTCATGTTGTTGACCGAAAAACAACAACCAGCAACAGTAACGCCCTAATTCGGGGCAACCTGTTCCACCATGGTGAGCAAAATAGTATGAGGCCAAACGACCAGCCGCCGATATAACGAAAAAACTTCACCAAGCTCAACAACCCACCACGGAAACCATACTAAAATGGACTTTTTATAACCCCACAGGTCATAACTTACCGGCATGGCATACATTCTGCTCCAATACCGGGAAAGCCTCATTTTGAAGAGACCGTACCGTGATATCGCCCCTGTTTAGCGCGCGTCTGTTCCACAGGCTTCTATTCTGGTGCATAAATGACCACTAAAACATCGCCCTCTGTCGACACGACCCTCGCACCTCTGGTGCGGATTGAACAGCGCTTGACATACCTGTATGACGAGGAACAGGCGCCGGCCATCGCCAGGCGCATTGCGCGCATTATCAATACCCACACGCAGCTGCGCACTCGCTCTGTGCGTGGCCCCTACTGGACCCACAAGGATATTGTGCTGATCACCTATGGTGATACCGTTCAGTCACCTTCACAGCCTCCTTTGCAGACACTGCGCAGCTTTCTTAACCGCCATCTCCCCGAAGCGTTCAGCATGATTCACATACTGCCCTTCTTCCCCTGGAGCTCGGACGACGGTTTCTCGGTCACCGACTTCCGGGCAGTAAACCCTGAACTCGGCAGCTGGGAAGACATCGCAGCCCTGGAGAGCAGTTACGACCTGGTCGTCGACCTGATACTCAACCATTGTTCCCGCGAAAACCTGTGGTTCATTGACTTCATTGCGGGACAGGAACCGGCTTGCGACTATTTCATCGATGTGGATCCCGGCGAAAATCTGTCGATGGTCACCCGCCCGCGCAGCTCGCCGGTATTAAGTGGTGTGCGCACCCACCGCGGCTTACGCCATGTGTGGACGACCTTCAGCAATGATCAGATTGACCTCAACTACCATAACCCGGACGTACTGCTCGAGTTCATAGATATGCTGCTCTATTACTTCCGGCGTGGTGCGCGGATGGTGCGCCTCGATGCGGTTGCCTACCTGTGGAAAGAGATCGGTACACGCTGCATCCATCTTCCCCAGACCCACCAGGTTGTGAAACTGTTCCGCGATGTACTGGAAGTTGTCGAGCCCGGCGCACTCATCATGACCGAGACCAACGTCCCCCACGCTGAAAACATCACCTATTTCGGTGATGGGGACGAGGCCCACGTTATCTACCAGTTCAGCCTTCCGCCCCTGCTGCTGTATACCCTGTATTCGGGAAAAACCCGACACCTGCAGGCGTGGGCAAAGGATCTGCAAGCCAGTCCACTGCCCGAGCACTGCACCTACCTGAACTTCACCGCCTCTCACGACGGCGTGGGCTTGCGGCCGCTGGAAGGACTGGTACCGGGGGAAGACATCGAAGACATGCTGGAGGCCATGCGTGAACGCGGTGGCTTCATCTCATACAAGCGCAACAGTGATGGCACGGAAAGTCCCTATGAGTTAAACATCAGTTATTTCGACGCCTTCCGGCACCCGGCTCCCAACCAGAACCAGTGGCATATACCCGCGTTTCTTCTCTCACAGATCGTGGCGCTTTCCTTCAGGGGAATTCCTGCCGTATACATCCATGCTCTTACAGCCGCGCCCAACGACACCCTCGGTGTAGAACGCACCGGTATGACACGCGCCATCAACCGGCGCAAGTGGGATCGCGGCGAGCTGGAGGGACTGCTGGCCAACCACGAAAGCGAAACAGGCCGCGTATTCGGGCGTTACAGGCAACTACTGAAAATTCGCCGCCAACAGCCGGCCTTCCATCCCGATGCCGATCAACACATCCTGACGCTACCGGAAGGCCTGTTTGGCCTTAAACGCACGGCCACCAATGGCAGCCAGCAGATTCTGTGCCTGTTCAATTTCACCGCCAGCCGGCAGAGGGTATCGCCCGAGTCGTTACCGGGGGATATTCACGCATGGCAAGAACTGATCGGGGAGATCGATCTGCCATTTGAGAAGGATGGACTGATGTTGCCGGCTTACGCGGCCTGCTGGTTCAGCAAGCCGACACCCTGACACTTGGCACACCGGTCTTCTGCCTGCTTATTCGCCGTTATCCGCCGCCACTGCAGCCCGCATCTGTTCACCGAAATCCGGAATTGCACTCAGCACCCGGTTCCAGTTGGGGATGAAGGTCGCCTCCATGGGATTGGCGAGGAAACTCTCGCCTGCCTTCATTACACTCTCGGTGAACAGATCCACACTGCCCTCTTCCTTGTGACGATCAAAGGCCAGACCATTGATCATGGCGTCGTAGTAATACTGCTCAATGCTATCCAGGGCGATACGGAAGTAGGTTGCCTTGATGGAGCGGATGTCCTCAATGGACAGGGAAACACCCTCTGTGGCCAGCTTGCGGAACAGGGACTTGGCGATTTCCACGCTCATGCGCACCAGACCACTATCCGCCTCGTCCCGGGAAAGAGACTGGTGCTTGTGGTCGTACTGGTCGGCGATGTCCACCTGGCAGACCTGGTGGCGTGACAACCCGCGGTAGACTTCGGACAATACGCCGACTTCCAGGCCCCAGTCACCGGGGATGCGAACATTCTTCAGGAAATCCCGACGCATGGAAAACTCGCCGGACAGCGGGTAGCGGAAACTGTCCATAAACTCCAGGTAATCCATCTGGCCCACCACTTTCTTCAGGGCACGCAACAGCGGCGTGACAAACAGGCGCGTCAAGCGACCGCTGAGCTTCTCACCATTGATGCGCGCATAGTAGCCCTTGCAGAACTCGAAACTGAACGCGGGATTAGCCACAGGATAAAAAAGCCTTGCCGGCAAGGAACGATCATAGGTAAGAATGTCGCAATCATGCAAGGCAATCGCTTCGCAGTGTTCCAGCGACAGGGCATAACCGAAACAATACCAGGCGTTCTGGCCTTTACCCGGCTGCTGCGGCGCCAGGCGTTCCACTTGTAACTGCCCATCGAGTGCACGCAGACGATCACCATCGTTCCACAGGATGTGCGTAGTCTGCGGCAGGCCGGCAAAGAATTCCCGCGCATGCTCGAACTGGCTGCTGGTGGCCTGGTCCAGCCCGATAATGATGTCAGAGATGTAAGTCGCCTGTTTCAGATGTTCGACAATGCGCGGCAGGGCCTGCCCCTCCAGTTCTGAATACAGGCTGGGCAAGATGAGCGCCATGGGCCGCTGCCTGCCAAACTCCTTGAGTTCTTCTTCAATGGCTTCAATAGGCCGCTCACGCAGTTTATGCAGCGTGGTGATAGTGCCGTTCTGGAAAAAGTCTGCCATCAGTTAATTCCTGTATTGCTGCTGGCTACAGCAGCTGTTCCAACCGGCAATGCATCATGTGCCGATGCCAATTCATCAATAAGCTTATGCATGCTTTCATTCCAGCCCGCAGGACCAATAGACCGTGTATGCAGGACGCGTTTCGCACCTTCGCACTCGAGATGAGTGCCATCGGGGCGTCGTACAATGATCGCGATATCCGCTGCGCGCAGCATGGCCTCGTCATTGGGACTGTCGCCAAGACCAATGGTTGTGAATACTGTTCCTGTAGCGGTTTCATAGAGGCCCTGCATCTGTTGCATGGCCTGTGCCTTGCCTTGCTGTGCCATTACATGCCAATAACGGCCGCCGCGGGTCAGCGAAAAGCCCACGTCATCCAGTGCTGATTCAAACTGGTCAAATGCTTCCGGGGAGTCTTCCCAGATCAGTGGTTCCGAGCACAGTCGCCGTTTCGCACGTGCGGCATCGGCAACTGAAAGCCCGGTATCCGCGGCTACCTGTTCCGCGCTCATATCGTAAAAGCCCCGGAAACGGTATCCCTTCTCGCTGCGCAGCCGGTGCAGCGTCTCAATCAGGGTAGTGTACTCAGGTGCCAGGCGAATGACTTGATAATCAGGCATCGTTGTCGCCCCCGGCACGGCCGAGAAGTAGCCGCTCGGAATACACAGCGCGCTGCCATTTTCCACAATGCACGGATGCGTGTTATCCATGGCCTGATTCAGGGCTTCCAGCTCCGCGAGTGTTTTGCTGGTGTTGGCAATGACAGGGATATGTAACTCACGCAGCAGCGCCAGTGCCGGTGCGGCGGCGCTAAAACTGTAATCATCATGATCCAGCAAGGTGCCGTCCAGGTCGGTAAAGACCAGCACTGGTAATTTTGGTTTTACGAACCCTTCAGACATATGTAGCTTTGCTCACCGACAGCAGGAAACAGCCATTTATTAATCATAGCGGTACTGACGTCGTATAGGTTATCTACAAAATGCCGGCTCTGTGGCCGGCGAGAAAAGTATTCATGGCTTGTGTGGCTGTCGCTTTGATCAGTTTGGCCGCGTTGGCCATGGCGTCCGCCAGCGATACCGGACCATCACAAAGACTGTAGGCAGCGTCTATACCAACGGCAGCAAGGTCTTCCACTCCCTCGCCAAGGCTGCCGGCGATCGCGATACAGGGAATGCCAGCGGCCCTGGAACGTTGGGCAACAGCGGCCGGGGCTTTACCAAAAGCGGTCTGTCCATCCAGTTGACCTTCGGCAGTGAACACCAGATCGGCACCCTTGAGCACCTCGTCGAAACCTAACAGGTCCAGCACCACCTCGGCACCAGGCTGCAGTTCCGCATCCAGGAAGACGATGGCCCCGGCCCCCAGACCACCTGCAGCCCCGGCACCTGGCACATTACGCACATCAATACCAAGCTGTGCATCGAGCACATCCACTAAGTGCTCCATTCCTGCCTCGAGTTCTTCCACCTGTTGGGGAGTGGCGCCCTTCTGGGGACCAAATACCCGCACCGCACCCCGATCACCCAGCAGCGGATTATCCACGTCACAGATTACCTGTATGTTTACCTGCTTGAGCCGCGGGTCGAGACCAGTGGTATCGATAGCTGCAATATCGATCAGGCTGTCGCCGCCTGGCTCCAGAGGCTTACCTTGATTGTCGAGAAACACCGCACCCAGGGCTTGCGCCATGCCCATGCCGCCATCATTGGTAGCACTACCACCGATGCCAAGGACGATCCGTTGCGCACCTTGCTCCAGGGCGGCGAGTATCAGTTCGCCCACGCCCCTGGTGTTCGCCGTCACCGGTGCCAGTTGCGCTGGATCGAGCAATACCAAACCGGCAGCGGCCGCCATTTCGATGACCGCCACGCGGTTCCTCTCGCTATAGAGCCAGGTAGCATCAACTGCCTGCCCCACGGGCCCGCTTACCGTGCGACGTTTTGGCACGGCCTCAAGCGCATCGACAAGCACTGCGGTAAAACCGTCACCCCCGTCGGCCACTGGCAATGCCACCAGCTCGGCACCGGGCGCGGCTTGACGGACACCGGCCAGCATTGCCTCAGCGGCCTCGCTGGCGGAGAGACTGCCCTTGAGCGCGTTGGGTGCAATGACGATCTTCACGGCGTTAACTAACCAACCTGACTAATTAATGTGCGGACATTTTTTCTATCGCAATTAGTATGCCGCTCTGACTTACGACAAGTAAAACATAAGGTTAACGAATTACACCCCGAACTGCACCACTATTACATCCTTATACCGCACTATTCTGGTGCGCTTGTCAAAAACTCACTATGACACAGCCCCGACTCTGTTAGCGCGACTCGCTTGCATTGACACCGGCCTATAGACTCCTCACATGGAAACGCTAAAACTTCGCAAGATCAGTATTGATACCTACCGGGAGAACGTAGCCTACCTGCATCGTGACTGCCCGGTCTATCGCAGTGAAGGCTTTCAGGCCCTGAGCAAGATCGAGGTACACAAGGCTGTCGACGGAGTACCCGTGATTGCCGTCCTTAATGTAGTGGATGACGAAAATATCCTTGCCCCGGACGAACTGGGCCTCAGTGAACAGGCCTTCGCACAACTGAATCTGTCTGATGGAACTGATGTACGGGTGGAGCATGCCCGCCCCCCGGCCTCACTGAAGGCGGTTCACAGGAAGATCGCGGGTGAACGGCTGCTACTTGATGAATACCGGGGGATCACCCAGGATATCAAGGACAAGCGCTATTCAAAAATCGAAATCGCCGCATTTCTGGTAAGTTGTGCCGAAACCGGCATGGAACGGGATGAGGTGTTGTACCTGACCCGCGCCATGGTCGAGACCGGCAAGCGTCTGGACTGGAGTGAACCACTGGTTGTCGACAAGCATTGCATCGGCGGTATCCCGGGCAACCGCACCAGCATGCTGATCGTACCTATCATTGCCGCGCACGGCATGCTCATTCCCAAGACCTCCAGCCGCGCTATTACCTCGCCGGCGGGTACTGCCGATACCATGGAGGTGCTGGCGCATGTGGAATTATCACCGGATCAGCTGCATAAAATCGTCCGCCGGGAACGCGCCTGTCTTGCCTGGGGCGGCAAGGCCCGGCTTGCCCCGGTGGATGATATCCTGATTTCGGTCGAACGGCCCTTGTCCATAGATTCACCAGGTCAGATGGTGGCTTCTATTCTGGCAAAGAAGATTGCCGCCGGCTCCACTCACCTGCTTATTGATATCCCGGTCGGTCCAACGGCCAAGGTTCGCAGCCGGTCCGCCGCCCTGCGCTTGCGCAAGCTGTTTGAATACACAGGGGATCACATGGGATTACAGCTTGAAGTCATCATCACCGATGGCCGCCAACCGATCGGCAGGGGTATCGGCCCTGTCCTGGAGGCACGGGACGTCATGCAGATCCTGAATAACCATCCTGATGCGCCTGCCGACCTGCGTGAGAAGGCACTGCAACTGGCCGGAAGAATTCTGGAGTTCGACCCCGATGTACGTGGTGGACAAGGCTATGTGATTGCCCGTGACATTCTGGACTCCGGCCGTGCACTGGCCAAGATGGAAGCCATTATCAAGCAACAGGGTGAAAACCCTGAGACGCCTGTGCCGGGCAATTTACAACAGCCTGTACTGGCCAGTGCATCCGGAACGATCACCGACATCGATAATCTGCAAATGGCACACATTGCACGCCTGGCCGGTGCGCCCATGGACCCGGGCGCCGGTGTCGATCTGCATCGCAAACTCGGTGAGCAGGTCAAACAGGGCGAACCCCTGTATACCATTCTCGCCGAGTTTGCCGCGGATTTCCGCTTTGCCTGCGAAGCGGCAGCGAAAGAAAGCGGCTACCTGATTGGAGCTAGCGAGTCAGCCCGGGAATAAGGATGTCGTGTTGCCTTCACTACTGAACGACGGCTGCCTGTTAATTGGCTTCCCCGACTACCGGGAAGCGGCGCAACGCCTGGCCAGGGCAGCAGGCATTCCCTATGCGGATGCGCTGATCCATCATTTCCCGGATGGCGAAACCCGTTTGCGGCTGCCCGAACGACTGCCCGGGCACGTCGTTCTCTGCCTGACGCTGGACCATCCCAACAGCAGGCTGGTGGAACTTGTCCTGGCTGCGGCAACCGCCCGCGACCTGGGCGTAAAACACATTACACTGGTTGCCCCTTACCTTTGCTATATGCGTCAGGACAAGGCTTTTCACCCCGGTGAGGCAGTTAGCCAGCGCATCGTCGGCAGCCTGCTGTCCCAATGGATCGACGCACTGATTACCGTGGACTCTCACCTGCACCGGGTACACCAACTGAAAGATGCAGTTCCGGTCAACCCGGCAATCAACCTGACCGCGACCACGGTAATGTCAGCATTTCTGGAGAACCAGATGGACAACCCCTTCCTGGTGGGGCCGGATAAGGAATCCGAACAGTGGGTCGCCTCAATTGCCCGTGACAGAGATTTCGATTACTGCATAGCACACAAGGAACGTTTCGGTGATCAGCAGGTGCGCGTAAATCTGCCAAAGGCAAGCTACCGGAACCGGCACATCGTGCTGGTTGATGACGTTGCCAGTACCGGTCGCACACTCGAAGAAGCAACGCTGGGTCTGGCACGTTTTGAACCTGCCAGCATCTCGGTACTGGTCACCCATGCCTTGTTCGTGGGTGACGCGCAGGAGCGGCTGCGCCGGGCGGGTGTCAGCCACATCTGGAGCACTGATGCCATCCCTCACTCCAGTAATGCCCTGTACCTCGATCACCTGCTTGCCGAAGCCCTGGATGGATGCGGGTCTCAGCGGATAGAGCGTTAATTCTCCCTATACACCTTCTGGAAGATCGCGGCGGACCCATTCAGAGAAATTCATGCCGGCAGGAATGGCCTGCGCCTTCGCGGTAATGGCGCTGCGCCGTCTGAGCTCACTGAACGGCATGGAAGTATCGATAGTTCGGCGGGAATACGCCATCTCATCGATCCAGCCCTTGTGGAAAAACCCCAGGATGGCGGAATAGGACTCTCCTTCTTCCTTGCGGGTCTCGATGGAGATCGCCAGGTGCTGTCCGTCGTCGAAGGCCCAGCTCATGACTGTATGTGCCATCCACGGTGATCCCCAGTAGGACAGGAATGTATCCACTCCGACAAGCCTTGAGAGATCGTAACTCCGTTCCTCCCATTTTTCCCTGTAGTCAGTCTCGCTTTAGTAGCTGATCCCGGCCAATTCCGGTGGAAATCTCATTGCCGCGGGTTATACGGGTTATATCCTTTACCCGTGGCAGCCTGAGCCACAATTCGCCACACACAGGCCGGTTATTTAAGAATTTACTAATGCACTGGCATTTTGATACAATGAGAATCATTCTCGTTAAATGAGACGGATAAAAGGATGTCCAGTCACCCCCTCAGCGATACTCCGGTCGGCCAGAAGGTTCGGCTGGTGGCGATCAGCGGCGGCAAGCAGCTTACCCGGCGTCTGCTGTCGCTTGGACTGACCGTGGGTTCTGAGCTCGAGGTTCTGCACCATCGCGGTCGTGGTGTCGTGGTGGCAAAACAGGGCAACCGGGTTGCACTGGGCAAGGGCATCGCCGAAAAAATGCACGCCGTGGAGCTCGACTGATGGGTGGCTGTTGCGAAAACGGTGGTCGCTCCTCGAAAAACAGGGCGGCATTGACCATTGCCCTGGCAGGTAACCCCAACTGCGGCAAGTCGGCACTGTTCAATGCATTTACCGGTATTCGTCAGAAAACCGGAAACTGGCCCGGTGTAACTGTCGACCGCAAGGAAGGCCGCTTTGAACTCGATGGCCGTGAAGTGGCTGCCATCGACCTGCCCGGGATCTATTCGTTTGACGCCAGCTCGCTGGACGAGGAAGTCAGTCGCGACTACCTGCTGTCACGCGACGCCGACCTGGTGGTCAACATTGTCGACGCGTCCAACCTGGAGCGTAACCTGTACCTCACCGTACAGCTGCTGGAAATGGGCGTACCGCTGGTGGTGGCGCTGAACATGATGGACGTGGCGCGCAAGCGCGGCATCCAGATTGATACCGAACGCCTGTCTCAGGAACTGGGCTGCCCGGTCGTACCGGTGGTGGCGGTGACAGGGGAAGGCACCACCGAACTGAAGGCGCGCATGCTGGCAGTTGCCGATGGCCGGCAACAGGGCGGTTTTCCGCTGGCCCTCGACGAGGTGGTGGAACAGGCCATCAGCGATATGGAGCCGGCGCTCGAGGAACTCCCCGCTGCTAACCGGCGCTGGCTGACCCTGAAGCTGATCGAAAGCAGCGACAGCGGCAGCGAACTGGAAACCACGGTGCGGGAGAAGCTGCAATACTGGCGCCAGCAGATCGCCGGGCGTGCCGGTGAGGATGCCGATATTCTGATCGCCGACAGCCGTTACGGTCATGCCCACACCCTTGCCCAGAGAGTGTCCCACAGTGAAGGAAGGATCACCCGCACACTGAGCGATCGCATCGATCACATCGTGCTCGGCAAGTGGACCGGTATCCCGGTGTTTCTTTCTATCATGTACCTGATGTTCCTGTTCACCATGAACGTCGGCGGCGCCTTCATCGATTTCTTCGACGGCACGGCCAACGCCCTGTTTGTCAGTGGCTTCGGCGAGCTGCTCACCAGCTTCGGCGCACCGAACTGGCTGCGTGTCCTGCTGGCCGACGGCATTGGCGGCGGCGTGCAGATTGTGGCTACCTTTATACCCATCATCGGTGCGCTGTACCTGTTCCTGTCGGTGCTGGAAGACTCCGGCTACATGGCGCGTGCAGCTTTCGTTATGGATCGTTCCATGCGCGCCATCGGCCTGCCGGGTAAGGCTTTCGTACCTCTGATTGTCGGCTTCGGCTGCAACGTGCCGGCCATCATGGCCACGCGCACGCTGGAGAGCGAGCGCGAACGCAAACTTACTATTCTGATGAATCCCTTCATGTCCTGCGGCGCGCGCCTGCCTGTATACGCTCTGTTTGCAGCCGCCTTCTTTCCTGCTTCCGGGCAGAACATAGTTTTTGCGCTGTACCTCATCGGCATCGCCGTTGCCATACTTACCGGCCTGCTGATGAAAAAGACGCTGCTGCCGGGCAAGAGCAGCGGTTTCATGATGGAGTTGCCGCCCTATCACCTGCCAACCCTGAAGGGCATCCTGCTTCGCGCCTGGGACCGGGTGCGACTGTTCGTGAAAGAGGCCGGGCAGGTCATTATCCTCATGGTGCTGGCACTGAACCTGCTTAACTCCATCGGCACCGATGGCTCCTTCGGTAACGAGGACAGCGAGCAATCGGTCCTCAGCGCCACCAGCCGGGTTCTGATCCCGGCCTTTGCACCGATGGGCATTCAGGAAGACAACTGGCCGGCTGTGGTCGGTGTCATCTCCGGTGTACTGGCCAAGGAAGTGGTAGTCGGCACGCTGGACAACCTGTACACCAGCCTTGCAGAAAACGAATCCGGCAAGGAAGAAGTACCGTTCAACCTTTGGCAGCAACTGCAGGATGCTGCGGCCACCATCCCTGCCAATCTGGCGGTGCTGGGTGAGGCACTGCTGGACCCGATCGGCCTGGATCTGGGCAATCTTTCCGACACCCGGGCAATCGCCGAAGAACAGGGTGTTCGGCAGGGCGTGTTCGGCGCTATGCAGAACCGTTTCGACGGCCAGACCGGCGCCTTCGCCTATCTGCTGTTCGTATTGCTGTACTTTCCCTGCGTGGCCACCATAGGCGCCATCAAGCGCGAAGCCGGGCGGCCCTGGGCTATGTTTGTAGCGGCATGGACAACGACAGTTGCCTATATCACCGCCGTTAGTTTCTACCAGCTGGCTACCTGGAACGCCCACCCGGCAGACTCTGCCCTGTGGCTGGGTGGGCTGTGGAGCATGTTCGCAGTGTTGATCATGGTCCTGCGTCACTGGGGACAGCGCAGCCGGGAGCCGGAGGCGGCAGCAACCGCAAGCGCCAAAGCATGATCCTGTCCGATATCCGCCAGTACCTCGAACAACGTGGCCAGGCCACGCTGGCTGATATTGCCCTGCACTTCGATACCGACCCTGATGCCATACGTGGCATGCTGGAAGTCTGGATGCGCAAGGGCAGGATTCACCGACGGATGGCAACCACGTCCTGCGGCAGCAGCTGCAGCAAGTGCGGCATGGCTGCTACCGAAATTTACATATGGCGAAATGCGAAGGGCGACACAGCACTGCTGTTACCCAACGACTGTGAACACAGCCACTGAGCGAACGGTGCAGGGCGATGTGCCTGATCGACCCCGCTTCGACCGCCTGGTTCGTAGTTACCCCTCTTGGTTTATATATATGACTGACAATAATGACAATTACGTATTTTTCATCCCAACAAATTTTCACTAGTCTGTAAACCTGCATGGACCTTACGGAGGAGGAACGGAAGGTGACGGTGTCGGTGTAATTGTCTTGCCATAGGTAACTCTATTTTCTTTGTTCCCATACATGTAATTGCCGGGCGTGATCACAGGGTTGGGAGAAGATCCATCCAACCCTTCCAGTGCAATAGAAAATACGCCATAGACGATCAGGTTGTTATCAATCGTTCCCCCCGATTTGCCGTAGTAGATAATATTGGCGCGCTTGTTGGCTGAGAACTGGCTATCTTTGACAATACCATTTGAATGAACAACCTGCAGCCCGTCACCCCAGCCTCCGTTCCACAACCGGGTCTCGCCAACCCTGCTGTCGTCAAACGTAAAGTTATTTACGTTACGAATCTGCGCCCCAACGAAACCGTTTTTCCAGACGTAGACGTCTTTCACCGTGGCAGAAGCCGCATTACAGATGGCAAGCCCGCCTTGTTTTCCATACATGATCGTGACGTTCTGGACGACGACTTTGCTCCCCGTATCGGACCAGGCAGCGGCAGCGCAGGACGGTTTGCTGCCCCCACTCAACAGAATATTGAACTCGTTTTCTGCAATCCACACGTTGAACAGCGACGCGTTCCCGGCCAAAACCAGTCCGTAGATGTTATTTTCAATGCTGCTACGTTCGATGTGGAATTGATCCACGACACCGTAAACTCCATAGCCGGCATCGGCCACACGCGTATCCAGCATTGTGACCGCGCCGGCAGCATCGCCGGTGTCGGCATTGCCAGCCACCAAGCCTGCTTGCCCACCGTGTAACGATAAACCGTTCAGGCAAAGCCTGGCCCCGGGTGCAACGGTAACCACCGGAACATCATGATCGGCAGGGAATATCTCAGGGTGCTCCGGCCCCTCTGCCTGGATAATGACGTGCCTGCCGGCAAGTATCTTGATGTTCTCCCGGTATTCGGAAGGGGCAACGACTACGCGCCCGTGATCACCAAGTTCCATCACCGCGGCAGCGATTGATCCCCTGTCTTTGGGCACATACAGGGTGGGAACATTGGGAGAATCACAGGGGTCGAATGTTTTTGGTAACTCAGGAGACGGCTTTGTTAACGAGCTGCAACCCGTTACAAGGAGCAGGCTGAACGACACACTACAAAGTAACCATCGTCTGGCTTTCATTATCATCCCCATCAAATCGCAGGTCCTGACATATTTACACTTGTACAGCATATTATCTTGTGCCGGGCGAATTGCTAATCATCATCATAGAATTTCGATAGATATAGCACATTTACCCGTTTCGCCGTGTTCTATATTGTGCCATTCCTGTCCCCCCTTTTTGTTATTGGAGAGAAAACCGGTAAAATGCATCCATGACCCAGAGCAAACCCAGGATGATGACCATTCTGTTCGCCGATGTTGCAGGCAGCGTGAAGCTTTACTCGGACCTGGGTGATACCCGGGCGCATCGATATATCGTCGATATGCTACAGTCCATGTCATCCTTAGTCGAGCACCACGAAGGGCGTATCATCGAAACGATCGGCGATGAAATTATGTGCGCGTTCGAAGATGTGAACCATGCATTTAATGCGGCCTGCAGAATACAGGAGCATATCTTAAGTAAACGCGAATCAGGTATTAATGTGCGAATAGGATTTAATTGTGACCTGACCAATGAGGAGAACGGACATCCATACGGTAGCGCGGTCAATACCGCTGCACGGGTGGTCGCTATCGCCAAGGCCGGCCAGATCATGCTGACTGATCATGCTTACCAGTCACTGACCGAACAGAATAAATTACGAACGCGCCATTTCCGGAACCTTTTTTTCAAGGGGAAAAACACACCCGACACGATACACCAGGCGTCCTGGGATCAAGGTGGAGAAACGCACCTGGTAAAAGCCGGGGCAGGCAAACCTGTTGAGCGGCGCAATCCGGTCAACCACATGCATCTGCGCTACAATGAAACCGAGTCGATGCTTGTGGATGGAACTGAATTACTCATGGGGCGCGGTGAGCAGTGCGATCTGAAAGTAGACACTGAAAATGCGTCAAGGATTCATGCCACCCTGAAGTTCAGCGAGGGAAAACTGATCCTGGCCGACAGGAGCACCAACGGGACTTTCATAAAAACCCGCGAGGGGAGAAGGTCGACAGACAACTCGGAATTATTCCTGCACCACGACGAGTGGATCACGGTCTGTGGTGGCGTCGTCAGTCTTGGTAAGACTGTTTCCGGCGACAACAACAATCTTATTTTTATCGGCTGTTTCTAGTTATCGCCCTCAACTGCTCACAGGCACGCCCAACCGATAGCTCTTTCCTGATCTTGCGGGTATCAGTATAAATGCCCCTCGGGCCGGTAGTAGTCATACCCCTGCAGGTAGAAAGCGGCCTATAGAAGCAGGTCGAACGGACAGCGCCTATATAACACCATAGGCCAGCATGGCATCCGCCACTTTAACAAACCCGGCTATATTTGCGCCTCGGGTATAGTTGATGCTGCCGTCGGCATTCTTGCCATATTGCACGCACCGCCCGTGGATTTCTCGCATTATGTTTTTCAGTTGATCGTCCAGGTGCGCCTCACCCCATGCAAGGCGCGAGGCATTCTGACTCATCTCCAGACCGGATACGGCGACGCCACCGGCATTGGCCGCCTTGCCGGGTGCAAATGTCAGGCTACTTTCGTTAAACAAGTCAACAGCCTCATTGGTGCTTGGCATATTCGCACCTTCTGCAACAGCCATGCACCCGTTGGATATGAGCGACCCGGCATCCGCCATGTCAATTTCGTTCTGCGTAGCACAAGGGAAAGCCAGGTCACATTTGATACCCCAGGGCCGCAAGCCCTCATGGTATTCCCCACCGAATTCATTAACATACTCCGAAATCCGCCCGCGCCTGACATTCTTGAGTTCTTTCACCCAGTCGAGTTTTTCCTGTGTAATCCCGTCTGGATCGTGAATGAAACCGCCGGAATCCGACATGGTTACCGGCCTGGCACCTAGCTCAATCAGTTTTTCAGTCGCGTACTGGGCCACGTTACCCGAACCGGATACCAACGCCTTCTTACCATCAATCGACTCTCCCTGGTGCTCCAGCATATTGCTCATTAGATAAACGGCTCCGTATCCTGTTGCTTCCATGCGGATCAGACTGCCCCCGAATGACAGCCCCTTCCCGGTTAGCACGCCCGTGAAAACGTTCGACATCCGTTTGTGTTGTCCGAAGAGATAGGCTATTTCACGTGCACCGACACCGATATCCCCGGCTGGCACATCAGTATCCTCGCCGATATGTCGCTGTAATTCGGTCATGAACGAGTAGCAAAATCGCATTACCTCGCGGTCTGACTTCCCTTTCGGGTTGAAATCTGATCCACCTTTTCCGCTACCAATCTGTAACCCGGTCAGACTATTCTTGAAAGTCTGTTCAAATGCGAGGAACTTCAGAACACTCAGTGTGACGCTGGGGTGAAATCGCAGTCCTCCCTTGTAAGGCCCGATTGCATTATTCATCTGCACCCGGTATCCGCGATTGACACGTACACGCCCCTTGTCGTCTTCCCAACAGACACGAAAAATAATAATCCGGTCCGGCTCGGTCATACGCTCAAGAATATAGGCGTCCTTGTAGACCGGGTTATCGTGAATAAAGGGAACAATATCCTTGGCTACTTCGTCGACAGCCTGGTGAAATTCAGCCTCTCCCGGATTGCGTCGTTTCAGCCCCATCATAAACCTGTCCAGTTCTTCTCCCGGAGTAATTGCAGCAGGAACCTTGAACATGCGTGTATCCATAACCTTTCTCCTTATCTTTTTATGAAATATATGACCGCTCGCTGTCTTACCGACTACCGGTAAAACCAATTACTGCTGCGATCACCAGCATCAGCAGTAACACAAAAACCACCGTAACCAGAACTCGCTTGCCTTTCCCTGCGGTAATTCTTGCTGTCTGCCTGCGTTGCGCTCCGTTGACAAATTGAATATCAAGACCACCAAAACGCAGCACGTCACCTGATTTCAGATAGGCCGACTGAACTTTCTTCCCGTTTACAAATGTACCGTTGGCGGAAAGCACGTTAACCACTTTCCAACGTTCACCTTCACCGATGAGCTGCGCATGCACATCCGATATAAATTCATCATCCAGCCGAATGTCGGCATCGGCCTTTTTTCCCACCACCAGCTTGCCGGGTTTGAGCTCTATCCGGAGACCGCTTACTGAAGGCGATATTCCGAGCAGCATGGGCCGGTCAGCCTGAATCATAGGCGAAATTTCCCTGTCAACCATATCGGCCACATCAGTTGCCTTGATGAATCGAGTACCCATTGGGCCCTCGTCCTTCGAATCCCACCAGTTCTTGCTGCTCTTGCGTGCGTCATCATCACCATCAGCTTCCGCGGTTTTCGACTGTGGCTGACTTTCTGTTGCAGATGATAATTCTTTCGAGGGAGGTGCCGCTTCCACCTCGTTGTTACTGGCGGACGGTTTCTTGCTGTCAGAGAATTCCTTCGCCTGTTTCGCGTCCTCTACCGCCTTATCCATGGATGCCATCATATCGGCTGCACTGCGTATTACCGTCTTGTCCTTATCGACCACGGCGCTGGCAGAACCCGCTTCATCCCTGGACTGACCTATACGTTTCACCACGAAAACAGCCCTGTCCATGCGTATTTCATCACCTTCCTGGATCATGGTCTGCTTGACAGGCTGGCTGTTGACAAGCGTTCCGAGTGCTGAATCCAGGTCTCGCACAAACAGCTGTCCTCCCTCGACAAATACTTCCGCATGCCTGCGGGAGATGTATTGACTGGGGATGACGACATCACATTCGGTTTTTCGTCCGAAGGTCATAACCTGCTTCGTGGTAATGATGATATCACCAAGATTTTTGTCGGCTGCGCTCAGCACCCAGATCGAATCCGGAGGCAGTAGTTGCGTTTTTTTGTCACTGGTTTCCATCTTTCTATTACAACCTGTTTTTAGTAAATTTTTCCGGCCGCATAACAAGGCAGATGATGTTCTTAAACCTTTTCTGCCTACCCATTAGTTAACAAGTACAGTAGCAACATTAAACATATCACTGTCACAGCAGCAATGGCGGCTGTGCCTGGCTTTTTTATACCGCCCGCACCGCCCTCCAACCGTCCTGCGGTTTCCGGCGCTGAGACAATAATGACGGAGATATTGTCACTCCCACCTCCTTCGCATGCCTCCGCTACAAGCCTGTCAACAAGCTGCTGCTCATCCACCCGGCCTGACTCCACCATTATTCTGGCAATATCAGCTGCGGGTACTTCGTTGTACAGGCCATCACTGCACAATAAAATTCTGTCGTTTTGATGCCAGTCACCGTGCACTGTATCCACCCGTGGAGTTCCGGAGTTGGCCGGTCCCAGGCATTGGGTAATGACATTGTTCCACTGACTCAGATCCACAGCGTCAGCATCAAGATTATGGCTGTCCAGATACTCCTGCACCAGGGAATGATCGCGGGTGACCTGGTGCAACTCTCCGTCCCACAGATAAGCCCGACTATCCCCTACCCAGGCGATGTCGTAACCGGATTCGCCCGTGCTGAGGGCAACCACTGTAGAGCCCATGTGGTCAGCCCCACGTCCTTCCCTGGCAGCTTCCTCGACCGAAGCATGTGCCTCGCGAATGGCCTCGGTCATTGATTTGTTCTGCCTGATGGCGTTCGGCAGGCAGCTCGCCACCACCTGGCTGGCCACATCGCCACCACCGTGCCCTCCCATTCCATCTGCAACAAACCACAGATTCAGCTCAGGATAAGCACCGACCGAATCTTCGTTGAGTTCACGCTTGCAACCAGGATCGGTTTTTACGCCATGTTTCAGTTCCTGTTTCAAAATATCTCCCTGCTACTACAGACTTAGTTACCTGCAACCGCACCAAAGTCACGCATCGCTCCGGCGAAATCGGGTGGACTGTAATTCGACTCGTTTTCAAGAACTTTGTAGAGCCGATCCAACTGCTGCTTGAATTTCTCTTCTTCATTTAGCGCAAAAGTCAGCAGATCGACTGCCATGGTCGCCTGCTCGGCCCCGCTGTAGTCGCGAAATTCACCCTTCCTCCCAAACTCGAAAAGTGATTTTCGCAGTGCTGCAATTTTAGCCGGGGTATAGTCGAACCTGACAACATCTTTCTTGATTTTCTGAATCTGGACTGCAAGATTCCCGGAGGCATCAAGCACGGCCTGACGCCCGACCAGCGTCGCCTTGTGCAGGGCATGTATAGACTTGAGGTAGCTATCACTTTCCGCCGGGCTGACGTGCTGAGAAATGATATACAGCATGACCAGTGCGCTGTCATTCAGGCGGATAGCACCCGGTGGCAGTGCCACTGTTGTAGCGCGCTTGCTGAGGCGTTTGTCATCCATTGCGTGATGGCAGGCGTGACAATCGAACAGCGCGATCTCGGGAAAAATCCCGGGCTCTACAAACAAAAGCCCATTTATCACTTCGAGATTCTGACTGGCATTCTGTGCAACACCTGCCACCCAGGTAGACACATTGCCGGGGAATGTTTTTCGCTTCAGGTAGTCTTCGTCGATATCATAGTGAACCTGGGTCAACGTAAAGGTATCCAGCTCAAAGCTCAGACGCGGATGTCCCGCCGACATAATCGCATGGGTTGCAAACTTGCTGTTATCCCCGTAGTGACACGACTGGCAGAGCGCGGCACGACTGGTCGGAACCTCTGAAGGAAACAGGCCCTTTTCAACGTTCTCGGCATGAGTGACATCCTTCGTCGTATGGCTTTTGATCCAGCGCTCCGCACCCCCGTGACAGGCCTCACAACCTACGCCATCTGAAATACGGAACTTCCTGCCACGTAGTTCCTCCGAAATATTGTCGGTATGACAGTCCAGACATATTTTGGCTTCGTGAGCGCTTTTTAGTCCAAGATAAGCAGCCATCTTGCGCGAGGCTTTGGTTTTTAATACTGAATAGGCCTTCGCGTGGGGATCCTCACGAGACCAGATACGGTATTCGTTGCGCCAGATATTGCTTTCCTTGTAGTCGCGGACCGCTCCATGGCACTGTGATGACGCACAGGAAGAAACACCCAGGTGCTTGTCCGGGCCATATTGCGGCAATTGCTCCGACTGCGCATGAACCAGTGACAACGACATCAATCCACTGACTACAGCAGTGATGCAGGTTGATTTGAAGATCCTTCTAGTTTGCTTCCACATCATCACTAACAAACCATGGCTTACCGTTATCGCCCAGGTAAAGCTTGCGCATCTCTTCCAGTGATAGCGGACCAGACCCCAAGCGGCCAAATACAGCTATCTGGTTGCCGGTTTCGTCGACTCCCCTGTCTCTGTCCAGGCCCTTTGAAAGAGACAGCGCGGGAGCCTTTGTCGGGTAACTGGCAATCAACTCGGGAACGGGCTCCGGGCTGAAACCATAGAATCGGGGCTGTGATTCCGGAGAGGTCAGCTGTA
>Ga0316189_10000806_pt1 | contig 31385 bp, 24 predicted proteins | sample LowCovwburrow_MG_FD_204930 | JGI IMG/M metagenome (GOLD analysis project Ga0316189, IMG submission 204930) | Coastal sediment microbial communities from Maine, United States - Lowes Cove worm burrow | ecosystem: Environmental > Aquatic > Marine > Coastal > Sediment | place: USA: Maine...
GTCACCTATTTCATTGTCTAAGGCTATCGATGGATTATTAACAGCGCCATCAGGATCGCCATAACTTGCTCCGATTGAGGCATCATCATCAATGCCATCATTATCGGTATCCGCACCACTAATGGTTAATCCACTCTCAGCTGAATCTAATAAGCCATCACCATCAGAATCAGTATCTAGGTAATCTGCTACTCCATCGCCATCACTATCTTCAGGTGTAACAAACGATCCACCAAACAATGCCGCTGCACCGTCCCCATCATTGTTGTCATAAATATCAATGATGCCATCACCGTCTGCATCATCATTAGTGACATCACCATCATTACCAAAGTTAACGCTGTAGTTTGCAGTAGGTTTAGCTTCGACAGCATCAGCAATACCGTCACCATCGCTGTCTAAATCTAAGTAGTCATCTATGGCATCAGTATCACTATTAATAGGATTGGTACCCGTTATTGCGGTGAATATATCTAATAGGCCATCGTTATTTAAATCAGCATTGCCGACGCCTAAAACTACTTCGGCTTCTGCAATAGAAATTGTTCCATCATTATTTGTATCAGCGGCAATGTCTGCCGCATCTGCGCCACTCTCTTGCAAGTCGCTAATGCCATCGTTGTCTGAGTCGATATCAAGACTATTAACAATGCCGTCGCTATCGGTATCTGTTGGTGTTATTGGTATGGTCATTAGGGTAGGCGCGCTAGCAGAGCTTACCCTAATATAACCACTTTCAACGGCACTGGTTGCTGTACCAAAATCAAAAGCGGCTAATACATTACCTTGTAAGTCTTTGACAACAATAGCGTTTACGGTCATGTCATTCCCGACGATATTGACGGCGTAATTCGTACTTAAGGTTGGCGTGTGTATCACTGTTTGAAAAGCATTCGCTGGCGTATTAATCGGCTCAGTTACACCATCAACTGTAACGGTGCCATTTCTAGCGAAATTCCGATCTCCAATGGTCGTCTCAATTGTGATTTCTACTTCGCTATCAAAAACGAGATTAAAGGTATAATCATCGCCAAAAATAAAATCTTGCAAGAGCGCATCAGGCGCACCTCTATTTCTGTCGCCGTCGATAACACCTGCAACAGAATAGCTTAATGTTGTCGCGTTAACACCCTCATCAACATCTAAAATGCCATCGTTGTCGTCATCGATATCACCGACATCAGCAATACCGTCACCATCAGTATCTGGCCCTTGACGGAACAAGCTGTCACGCACCAGCGGGATAGCATTACTACCGTCTGCTGCTAAATCTGGGTTGCCAGCCAAGGCAATAGTGGTGGCATCACGGTTCTCATCATTAACATCAAAGCCATCATTATTATCAGCCCCTTCAACCACATCTTTTAAACCATCATTATCAGTATCAGCAGAAGCATCAATGGCCGCTTGGGTGATGCCATGACCAGCTTCTTCGGCATCAGTGAATGCATCATCATCTGAATTAAGGTCAAGGGTATCGGTTGTGCCATCACCATCGGTATCGACAGGGGCTAAGCCAATGCCATCGGCATTAAAGCCAGCGGTACCAGGCGCCATTTCGTAATTATCATCAAGGCCATTGTTGTTAGCATCGGTGATAGCAGCACCCGTCCCTGAAGGGGCGATATAGCCCGCCGTTGTTTGTGCTTCGACATTGTCAGTAATGCCGTCATTGTCAGAGTCAAGGTCGAGGCGATCAACAATCATATCGCCATCGCTATCAACATCGATGTTGCTCGTGATGCGCAGATTATCGATACTAGCGTTTAGAGCGGCTCCTGTTAATGTAAGGCCAGCTTCAAAGCCAAGGCTTTGACCAATCAGCGCACTGTCTGCTGCAACCTCTAGGGTAAAGGTCCAGGTTTCAATGAGGCCTAAACCTGGGATAGGGGTATTGCTGGTGGTGGCGGTGACTGCGGTGCCGGCGCTAGCCGCGGTGGTGCCGGCACGAATACCTGCAAAAAAGGAGGGTGCATAAGGCACGTTATTGTAGTTGCCTACATCAACCTGGAAAGTGTAAGTGCCAGCGGCAATGATAAGGCCGGTATCTAGCCAGCTTGAACCGCCTCTATTTTCATTAAAACCGAGCGTTTGCGTGCCAGCAGTTGCTGCAATACCATCATCGGGTGAAGGGAAGAATATTCCTCCACCAGTGCCATTCCAGCCAGAGGTGGCATCAATAACGTTTTGATAGTCGACGTCGGCTATTGTTTCATCAACATCCAAAATACCATCGTTATCATCATCAATATCACCGGCGTCAGCAATACCGTCACCATCAGTATCTGGCCCTTGCCGGAACAAGCTATCACGTACCAGCGGGATAGCATTCGTGCCATCTGCAGCCAGTGTTGGATTGCCAGGCAAGGCAATGGTGGTGGCATCACGGTTCTCATCATTCACATCAAAGCCATCGTTATTATCAACGCCTTCGACTACATCTTTTAAACCATCATTATCGGTATCAGCAGAAGCATCAATGGCCGCTTGGGTGATGCCATGACCAGCTTCTTGTGCATCAGTGAATGCATCATCATCTGAATTAAGGTCAAGGGTATCTGTTGTGCCATCACCATCGGTATCGACAGGGGCTAAGCCAATGCCATCGGCATTAAAGCCAGCGGTACCAGGCGCCACTTCGTAATTATCATCAAGGCCATTGTTGTTAGCATCGGTGATAGCAGCACCCGTACCTGAAGGGGCGATATAGCCCGCGGTTGTTTGGGCTTCAACATTGTCGGTAATGCCGTCATTGTCAGAGTCAAGGTCGAGGCGATCAACAATCATGTCGCCATCGCTATCAACATCGATATTGCTCGTGATGCGCAGATTATCGATACTAGCGTTTAGAGCGGCTCCTGTTAATGTAAGGCCAGCTTCAAAGCCAAGGCTTTGACCAATCAGCGCACTGTCTGCTGCAACCTCTAGGGTAAAGGTCCAGGTTTCAATGAGGCCTAAACCTGGGATAGGGGTATTGCTGGTGGTGGCGGTGACTGCGGTGCCGGCGCTAGCCGCGGTGGTGCCGGCACGAATACCTGCAAAAAAGGAGGGTGCATAAGGCACGTTATTGTAGTTGCCTACATCAACCTGGAAAGTGTAAGTGCCAGCGGCAATGATAAGGCCGGTATCTAGCCAGCTTGAACCGCCTCTATTTTCATTAAAACCGAGCGTTTGCGTGCCAGCAGTTGCTGCAATACCATCATCGGGTGAAGGGAAGAATATTCCTCCACCAGTGCCATTCCAGCCAGAGGTGGCATCAATAACGTTTTGATAGTCGACGTCGGCTATTGTTTCATCAACATCTAAAATACCATCGTTATCGTCATCGATATCTCTATCGTCGGCAATACGATCACCATCGGTATCAATAGAAACTGTTGCGAATAAAGTGGCATTGCCACCAATGGCAAAATAATCCACCGTTTCATTTGCATGCGCTTCTTCAGTATCAGCGCTAAGCTCTTCCTCGGTGAACAACTGCATATTGATTGCTGAGTCATTATTGAGGCGGACTTGCCCAGGGTCACTGCCATTAAAACTAGATATTGCTGCAAAACGGTTAACATCATTTGTGAGGTTCTGACCATAAGCAATTGTCGTTGAGGTTGGCGCCGGCGCCACATTATCCACTACCGTGGCTGAACCAGCTATAAAATTTAAAAATGCAGTATCATCTGCATTTGTTGACCACTGACTGGTGCCTGCTTCTATTGCAAAATAACCAATTTGTTCATCCGCAGCCAAAAATTCTGCCGCACCAATACTTTCATATCGTTCAATAGCTACATCAAAACCATTGTCAGAAATATTATCTGTACGCGTATCCATAAATGCTTGGCGATTAGGCGCGCCATCACCTATGAGTAGATTGTTATTATCTGTTTGTACTTGGGTTAGTAGCGTAGGTCTGCCATTAAATATTTGATTAAAGGTGACACCATGAAAATCATCAATGGCATTTGGGCCTTGTATATTGGTTGAATCTGTTAAACCAACTTCAAATTTTGTACCATCTGCTAAGGTGTAGTTGCCCGCCTCGAAGACCATGTAAGAGACTTCTTCTGGGGTGTGACCACCATCAGTCCCAAATGGCTCTATTACACGAATATCAAAACTGTTCGCTGTGACGTTATCTATTCTAACGACAACTGGCTGGCCACCATCATTACTAGGTAGCAATGCAAAGACAACTGGATTAACGTAAGCGTTAGTTAAGGCGATTGTTTGCGTAACGTGAGATAAAGTATCCCCCGTTGTCCCCACTTCACCAACAGGCGCTGCAAGTAGCGCATCAAAATTATTAAGCCCCGTTAATTGCGTATCAAAAGCCTTTGTTTCTATATCACCTGAAGCGACTTCTAGATCCCAGTCGCCACCTAAATCACTAGCACCTGTCAAATCATCTGAAGCAGCAATATCTGCGCTTGTAGCTAGTGAAAGTGCATTGACCGCGGCTAGGCCAATATCACCTTCTGCAAAATTACAGCCGTAAAGTAGAATATCTGCATTTTCGGATAATGATGCTTTGATGGTAGCGAGTTCATCGGCATGCTCGCCCTGCATACTGTCAAAACTCAGCACGTCATTGCCTAGAAACAACGCTCCTGATTGACCGTGAGAAATAATATGAATTGCGTCTATATTTTCTCGGCCTTGGAGATAGCTCGCAATCTGCTCAACACCATCCCTACCGGCATCGATAAAGATGACTTCGGCTGTTGGCGAGATCCCCTCAAGATAGTTAGCAATATCTTCAACGGCACTGTCGATAAATAGAATTTCTTGCGTTTCGGCTTGAGGCTGCCAACCTTCCGCCAACTGACCTAAAGAGATACTGTCATTTGTGGGTTCTTGCGTATTCGAAGCATTCTCAGAAACGCCAACATCACTGTCGTGATTCTCCAGCAAGACTTCACCTACTGTCTCTACGATAGCGGCATCGAGCATACGCCTCTTCTCAAGCGCAAGAAGTGAATGTTTTATCAGCATTGTTGAAGAAAAACACGCAACGCTGTCTTCCGACAAGCTATAAATTTTCCATGAATCACACTCATTCCCCTCACACATCGTCCTATATATGGCTGAATCTAACTGAATGATAGCTGAATAAAACTGAATGATAGCTGAATATATCCGAACCTATCCACAACTTTGTGACAACTTTAGTCCCGATATGACTCCACCTGTTCAGTGAACAATTATCATCATGCTTATCTAAACAATTCAAAAGCCCTGTCGAACAAGTGTGGGAAACATCGAAAATGAGCATCTAAACAGGATTCAAAACTCAGTTATTTCAGTAGCGCCGGCCCACTCCTACCGTTAGTGCCTCACTCAAAGCATCATTTCCTTCAGATCCTCGTTCAAACTTGGTATCCTACCTACAAAATGGTCACAAACCTAACACTGGCATGTTTAAAAAGTGAACTCAATCACTTAATCCCTTACTATTCCGTGACATCATGTTTGCCAAGTATGTCATGACATTCAACTAGCTATCTCGCTATCTAGACACTGAACGAGGCAATAAGATGGAAAGAAATGAAGCAATGTCCTTAGTCGTCAAGCTGCTGAGCATGATGCTAGAACAAGAAGGATCTGATTTATTCATCACTGCTGGTTTCCCGCCCGCTATCAAAATCAAGGGCGTCATGACGCCGCTATCACAACACCCCTTGTCTGCTGAAGATGCACAAGCCATCACTCAAAGTGTGATGAATGATAAGCAACTCAAACAATTTGATGCGACTAAAGAATGTAATTTTGCTATTGCGCCTGCTGGCCTCTGTCGCTTTCGTGTCAATGCCTATGTTCAGCAAGGGATGCAAGGTTTGGTTATTCGTGTCATTGCCGCTGAAATTCCTAAAGTAGATGATCTCGGCCTACCCGCCATTCTTAAAGACATTATTATGGCCCAAAATGGCTTGGTGGTGATGGTCGGTGGCACAGGGTCGGGTAAGTCAACCTCAATGGCCGCAATGCTTGATCATCGCAATGAAAATAGCTTCGGCCATATCATTACAGTCGAAGATCCCATCGAATATGTCCACCCGCACAAGAACTGCATCATGATGCAGCGTGAGGTCGGTGTCGATACAGATGGCTGGGAAGAAGCTTTACACAATACCCTACGTCAAGCACCCGATGTAATTGTCTTAGGTGAAATTCGTGATAAGAAAATCATGGATTTTGGTGTCGAATTTGCACAAACAGGCCATCTCGCATTAGCGACGTTACACGCCAATAACGCTAACCAAGCCATCGACCGAATTCTCGGCTTTTTTCCATCTGAGAAGCAAGCCAAGTTAATGCAAGATCTTTCACTTAACTTGCGTGCTATTGTTTCGCAACGACTCATTCGTACGCTTGATGGCGAACGGTGTGCCGCTATTGAAATATTGATTAATACACCGCTGATATCGGACCTTATTGCTCGTGGGGATATTTCAGGCATTAAAGCTATAATGGCTAAATCACGTGAACTGGGCATGCAAACTTTCGACCAAGCCGTTTTTGATTTGTATCAGGCCGGTAAAATCAGTTATGACGAAGCGTTACGAAATGCTGATTCTGTCAACGAAGTTCGACTCAAAATCAAACTGGCTAAAGAAAATAGTGGCGAAATAATAGAAGATGAACTTGGCACTGGTTTAAAAATGGAGTCACACGATCAAAATAGCCATGACCCCGCCAGGTCGGCCTCTGTCAGTACTGGCTTAGCCATACTCGCTGATGATGATTAAATGGCCCGATCAATAATATTAATCAGTTATTGCTGATTTATAGAGAGAATATAAATGGATATAAGCCCCTACGTAAGATTAATGCTTGAAAAGCAAGCCGACAACTTAATTTTTGATGTCGATCAACTCCCTCGCGTCCTATTGGCGGGTCAAGAAAGAGCCATTGGCAAACAAGCATTGACGCTTGATGTGATTAAAAGCATCTTTGATGAAATCACCAACGATACTCAAAAATTACAGTTCTCTATTAATAAGCAAATTCGGTTTATTGCTTCTTTATTAGGGGGGACTAACCTCATTACCGAGGTCACCGAACAAGCTAACCATCATCTCACCATTACAATCTCACCTGGCCAACGTGACAACACGATCGAAGTCGACATTCCAAACGATATTAATGTCCTTGGCCAAGCGCCTATTGAAAAGCTCGACATCATCCCCTATCTCAACAAAATTATAGACATCGGCGGTTCTGATTTATTCATCACTTGTGGCTCTGCAGTTAAAGCAAAGGTCTATGGCTCCGCCGTTGAAATGGACAGCTATCTCCTAACACCAGAACTCACAAAATCAGCTGCTTATGGCATTATGACAGAGGTACAAATCGAAGAGTTTGAGCGTACGAAGGATCTTGATTTTGCCATTAGCTTACCTGATAACAGCGCCCGTTTTAGGGTTAATGTTTTCTATCAACGTCGTACCATTGGTGTCGTACTTCGCCTTATACCCATCACCATCCCAACAGCAGAAGAACTTGAACTTCCTGAAGTATTACTCGATCTCGTCATGGCAAAGCGCGGTTTATTATTAATGGTTGGCGGGACTGGCTGTGGTAAATCAACCACGATGGCTGCGATGATTAATCATCGTAATCACAATGCAGCTGGGCATATTCTCACCATTGAAGATCCGGTTGAATTCTCTCATCCTAACCTCAAATCTATTGTTAATCAGCGTGAAATAGGCATTGATACCAGTTCATATGCTCGCGCTTTAAAAGCCAGCTTACGTGAAGCCCCTGATGTCGTCTTAATTGGTGAAATTCGTGATCGTGAAACTATGGAAGCAGCATTAGAACTATCTAATACAGGTCATCTTTGTATTTCGACGCTGCATGCTAATAATGCCAACCAAGCCATGGAACGCATTATTAATATGTTTCCCCAAGCCCAGCACAAACAATTGTTTATGGATTTGGCCGCTAATTTAGGTGCGGTTATTTCACAACGTTTAATCCCAGATGTCCAAGGCAAACGTTGTGCAGCGATTGAAGTTTTGCTCAGTACACCGCATATTTCTAATCTCATTTTGAAAGGTGAATTAAACGAAATAAAAGAAGCCATGAAAACCAGCGGGGCTAAGGGCATGCAAATCTTTGATGATGCACTGTTATCACTTTATCGGGCTAATCGGATTAGCCTTGAAGAAGCATTGAGAAATGCCGACTCTCGTAACGACCTAGAGGCCAAAATAAACTTTGGCTAGGCTCAACGATCGCTTTGCTGCCTTAAACAATTGCTATTCGCTTCCCGAGGTTGACTAGCACTCGATGAATAGTACAGTACAAATCGCTATACCCTCGCTAAATGGACAGAATATTAGGTTTTGTCCAGTACTATAAAGGCCAGTTTATCGTCGCATGCCCATGCTACGAGCCATTAAATAATCGACTAACTTAAATATTCTTTATTCTCACCCAAAAACACTCGACAAAATGCCATTATAGCTGGTATCTTTCTTGTTAAACATTTCTGTAACAATTGCTGAGCGCGCTTTATTTATATAGACCAAATAGTCCAAATTAAAGGCTTGAAAAATCGCTAAAACTTTTTAATTTAGAGCACACGGCACCATTTCAATAATAAAAAAGGTAACTTAATGAACTATCAGTATATTCGCTTTTTTTCAGATATTAGTATTGGTGATGTTGATACCGTCGGTGGTAAAAACGCCTCTTTAGGGGAAATGTACAGCGAACTGAGCCGTGAAGGTGTCAACGTCCCTAATGGTTTTGCTACAACAGCAGACGCATACCGTGAATTCCTCAAACATAATGACCTGGTCGGCCCGATTACGGCTGCATTGGATTCGTTAAACGTTGAGGACACCAAGGCCTTGGCAAAAACCGGTGAACATATCCGTACCTTAATCAATCAAGGTGCGATGCCCGATGCTATTGTCAGTGAGATTGAACATGCTTATAGCCAGTTAGAAATTGAATACGGGCGTAATGTTGACGTTGCAGTACGTAGTTCGGCTACCGCCGAAGATTTACCTGATGCCTCTTTTGCTGGTCAGCAAGAGTCGCATCTTAATATCACAGGCACAGCACAATTAATTAACAGCTGCCGCCAAATTTTTGCTTCATTATTCACCAATCGAGCAATTTCTTATCGCGTCCATCAAGGCTTTGACCATATGAGTGTTGCATTAGCCATCGCTGTGCAAAAGATGGTGCGTTCAGATAAAGCGTCTTCGGGTGTAATGTTCTCAATTGACACTGAAAGTGGCTTCCGTGACATCGTCTTTATTACCGGTGCCTATGGTTTAGGTGAAAATGTTGTACAGGGTGCCGTAAACCCTGATGAATTTTATGTGTTCAAACCGACATTAGGGACTAAATATCAGCCAATTATTAAACATAACTTGGGTAGCAAAGCCTTAAGAATGATTTACGCTGAAAGTGATTCAGCTATAGGCGATACCGGTGCAGTCATCAATACCGATGTCCCACTTGAAGAACAGAATCAGTTTTGTATTAATGATGATGAAGTGCTTGAGCTTGCCAAAACAGCCGTCATTATCGAAAAACATTATTCGAAAAAAGCGGGCCGCCCAATGCCCATGGATGTTGAGTGGGCTAAAGATGGCGACAGTGGTGAATTATTTGTTGTCCAAGCCCGCCCTGAAACCGTTGAGTCTGGTAAGTCTTTACAAGCGCTAGAGAATCATGTGCTTGAAGAAAAAGGTAAAGTCATCATCCAAGGCAAAAGCGTTGGTAGTAAAGTGGCTAGCGGTAAAGCACGCGTTATTCTCAAAACAAGCCAAATGGCCGACTTAAAGCCAGGCGAAATATTAGTGACGGATATTACCGATCCTGATTGGGAACCCGTTATGAAAATTGCGGGGGCTATTGTCACTAATCGAGGTGGCCGTACCTGTCATGCTGCCATTATTGCCCGTGAATTAGGCATTGCGGCTATTGTCAGTACCAATACTGCAACCAAGGTTATCAAAACCGGTGATATTGTCACAGTGAGTTGTGCTGAAGGTGATACCGGTACTGTTTATCAAGGTGCCCTACCTCACCATGTCCAAAAAATTGATATTTCAACCATTCCTGTACCCAAAAATACAGGCATCATGTTGAACTTAGCCAATCCTGAAATTGCATTTAAAACCAGTAACTTGCCCAACTCTGGTGTTGGTTTAGCTCGGATGGAATTTATTATCAATAATAGTATCGGTGTACACCCCAATGCTTTAATTGATTATGATGACCTTACTAAAACGCTACAAAAGCAGATTGCCCCAAGAATGGCTGGCTATCCTAACCCGATTTCATTCTATGTTCATAAATTAGCCGAAGGCATTGCCACTATTGCTTCAGCGTTTTACCCTAAACCGGTTGTTGTTCGCCTGAGCGATTTTAAATCAAATGAGTATGCTAATTTAATTGGCGGCCCTCTCTACGAACCTGAAGAAGAAAATCCAATGCTTGGTTTCCGTGGTGCCACGCGTTATTTAAGTGAATCATTTAGTGAAGCTTTTGCCTTAGAATGTAATGCGCTACGCATCGCACGTACCACAATGGGCTTAGATAATATTACGGTGATGATTCCTTTTGCCCGTACCGTTGCTGAAACAAAACAAGTTATTGATTTAATGGCATCACATGGCTTAGTTCGCGGCAAAAGAGGACTTAAAATTTACCTCATGTGTGAGCTTCCAGCTAATGTCATGTTGGCTGACCAATTTCTTGAGCTTGTTGATGGCTTCTCTATTGGTTCTAATGATCTAACGCAACTCACGCTTGGTGCCGATAGAGATTCTAGTCTACTCGGACACTATGATGAGCGTAATGAGGCTGTTCTAAAAATGATGGAAATCGCCATTGCCGCCTGTAAAAAAGCAGGTAAATATGTGGGTATTTGTGGACAAGCACCGTCTGATTTCCCGGAAATCACAAAATTCTTAGTTGAACAAGGTGTCAGTACTGTCTCTGTTAACCCTGATAGTGTCGTTGAAATGGCGCATGTTATTGCTGAAATGGAAAGTAAAGCTTAATAAACGCCTTCCTCTAGTAGTCACAAAAAAGCCGTGGTGAATTTATTTACCACGGCTTTTTTATTTCACTCATTGTTCAATAGATAATTAGGTAACAATCGCTTTCATACTTGTCTTTTTAAGACTTTCTCACCATTACTCTGCTTAATCTTTAGTAAATAAAGCAATCGACTCTACATGACTAGTATGTGGGAACATATCCATAATGCCCGCCGACAATAATGTATAGCCATACTGATGTACAAGCTCGCCGGCATCTCGCGCTAATGTTGCCGGATTGCACGATACATAGACAATCCGTTGTGCACCTAGCTCTGCTAATTGTGGCAACACTTCAAAAGCACCGCTTCGAGGTGGGTCAAGTAAAATTTTATTAAAGCCTACTTTGGCCCAAGAATAATCTTTCAATGCTATTTTGGTTAAATCAGCTTGTTCAAACAGGGCATTATCCAGCTGATTTAATTTTGCGTTGCGTTGGGCATGTTTGACTAAGGTTGCATCGCCCTCAACCCCCACCACTTCATTGGCGCGTTTCGCTAGCGGTAAGCTAAAATTACCTAAGCCACAGAATAAATCTAGAATACGATCCTCAGCCGATAGCTCGAGTAAGTCCATCGCGCGCTGAATCATGTTTTGATTAATACTCGCGTTCACTTGGGTAAAGTCACTTGGCTCAAAATTTAATGTTAAACCGGGTTCTGGGGCATAGCTTAGCTTCGGTGCTGCAGGCCAAATGGCTGTGACGGTATCAGGACCACCCGATTGTAAGTAGATCCAAAAATTATTGTCTTGACCAAACTGAATTAAAGTCTGTTGATCAGACTCTGATAACGCATCTAAATTTCTGAATACTAACGCTACATGCTCATCATCCATAGCGACTTCGATTTGGGCTATCCGATTATAAGCTGCTAAACCCGCTATCATTTCACCAAGATCAGCCAAGCGAGTTCCTACCCTCGAATCTAATACTTCACATTGATTTAGTAATGCTAAATAGGGGGTGCCCTTTTCCCTAAACCCGACTAATACACGCTCTTTTTTAGGTACATGTTTGACGCCAAGACGTGCTTTGCGTCGATAGCCCCATAATGGTCCAGTCAACGGTTCAAGCCAATCTTGTGGTGCTATCTGACCAAAATGTGTCATTTGCTCCATTAAGGTTTTTTGTTTTAAAGCTAACTGTGCTTTCGGTGCCATATGCATTAGGCTACAGCCACCACACACGCCAAAATGCTGGCATTGTGCCTCAACCCTATCTGAAGATGCTGAGTTTACGACTTCAACAGTACGGCCTTCATCGTATTTACTGTGTTTCTTACTATAAAGAAACCTCACCGTTTCACCTGCTAATGCGCCATCGATGAATACCGTTTTACCTTCTATCCTTGCAATACCACGACCATCATGTGATAACGATTCTATCGATACTTCTACAGGGTCTAAGGGTAATTTACGTCGACGGTTACGTCTTGCCATACTGTGTTCTCTTCTTAAATTCTGAAAACAAAAAACCAGTGATAGTACACCATCACTGGTTTGATTAGGTAATTCTGTCTTTTTTATTTAACTTTGTTTAAATTCGACTACTTTTGCTGCCAATTACCACCGCTTTGGTACCACCAGCCCTTGCTTGCTTTATTGACCCAACGTCGTGCAAAGGTTGCTTGAATATCACCTTGCCATTCTGGATGGCCATTGGCTCTCGCTATTTCAGCATATAAAGCCAAACGGTCTTCATTCTCATCAGCAATGAGGCCTTTAACTTTATTACGATCTTTTAAAGAAACCGCTTTGACATTATGTATCGCTACTAGGCCTTCACTCGTTAGGCCGACAGCACCTTTGTCAAAATAAGGTTTTAAATTGCTATGTCTGTCTTTCATCTTTTGCTGAATCGCTGAGATAGCGGCTGAATTGATATTTAAATCAGGTTCCGCTGCTGCCGGTGAAATAAACCAATTTAATACCGATAATGCGATATTAGATTGCTTGTCTGGCCTTGTACTCTGTTGCTCAGCATCGCTGGAATCCGGTACGGCTTGTGGCTGCCCTTCAGGGCCCCAAACATCCTCAATGATTCGGTCTGCCGCTTTTTCTGCTGCGGCGGCGGGAAAGTAGATATTAATCGTGACACATGACACTAACATCAACCCTGTGACCAAACTACTTGTTAGATATTTTAAAAACTTCATATTGACTCCTTATTTGCCTACAACTCGATTTTTCGTACAATTAGTCTTAGTTTACAACAGGGCCATCACTTTGACTCACGGCTTTTAAACGATCAACTAATACCGGCCAATCAACCCGACGTGTATAACCTTTCACATTAATGCGCGGCGGAAAACCACCTCCCTTAACAATATAGTAACCTTGTTCCGTCTCTTCGACACCTGTCATTTGACAAACTTCATTGATCAAGCGACAGCTTAAGCCCAGTCGTTGATAAGAAAAGTCATCAAAGAACCGTAAGGCACTACGTGATAATAGACCCGAAGCGCCCCCACCCAGTTCAGATAGGCTATTAATCGCTTGTTGACTGATTCGGTGCCGGGTTTTATCGTTTTTTGGCGTTCTAATATACGCATCAAACGCCACTGGCTGCCAATTAGCTAATCGTAAATTTTGGATCTTCCCTTCTAGTTTGCCAGTAATCCTACCGAAATCAAAAGTGTCAGTCATCGTTTCTAAATCAAAACCAATTAAGTCAATATTGCCGTAAAGCTGAGGAATGGCGCCTAATGGATCATAGAGACGTAAGTCATGAATAATGGTCGTTCCTTCAAACACTTTAACCATCAGCGCACCCTCCACTTCTATTTGTTGCTCATTATAAGTGACTTTGGGTATTACCCCAGATAGCTTGCCATGTAATGTTGGCCAACCTAACTTCTGACTTAATGCGGTCATTGAAATCGGTGTTAACAAACCTTCAAATACCCAATTGGTTGGTTTACCCGCTTGGCTCTGTAAGGCAAAGTCTTTGATTTTTAATTCGCCATCTAAGATTGGGATTTCCCAGGGTGCTTGCAACATCAAACCATTGGCCTGTGTTTGCGCTGTTAATTGCGATCTACCTATAGGAATTGCATAGAGTGTCCCACTCTGCCACTGTAAATCGATGGGTAGCGCTACATTTTGATTTGTCCATGCTAACGCGCCATTAATCGTCTCAAATTGAAAACGCTCCCTTGCATCCGCTACTGAAACTTCGTCTAATCCCAATTGTAACTGGTAGCCTTGTATTTGCTGTTGGTAACGTAAACTCACTGCGCCCGCGACAGTCAAATTATCCACTGCTGTGCCCACGGTAAAAGGTTGGAGCCAATGTTGATACAGTGGTGCTATTGCCGTTGATTGTATATCTACATTAAGGCGCGCTATCTCATTATTCGACATTAAAAGATTAAATTTTGTCTGTAATACACCTTGTTGCTTAAACGTGGCCTCAGTGACTTCAAATTGATTACTTTGTTGATGCCAAACTCCTTGTCCTTGCAAGTTTAGTGATGTTTCTGCCAAATCCATAAAAATAGGTTCTGCATAGGCTTGGCCTTGTTCAGAAGATAAGTTTAACTCCCAATGCCATGCCGATTTTTGTTGTTTTAAAATCAAGAACAAGGCTGCGTGTACGCCCTCAGTAACATATTGACCCGCTTGGTCACTCACTTCCAATTGTTCAGCCTGCATGTCCAGTGTGACAATCTTAACGTGTTCAGCACTCCCTTTTGCATCAATACTGAACGCTGTATCACCCGATAGCTGCCAATCTGCCATCGCTTGCGTTTGGGCCTGTGTTAAATAAGGTGATATAAATCGACGGATTTGTTTTATTGATGCTTTATCTGACTTCGCTTTCAGACGCCATTGCTGTTGTGTTAATGCGAGATCTAGTTTGATCCGACTTGAAGCCAAAGACAGGCCTGATGTTGTGATCTGATAGCGCTTATTATCAATATCGCCAACCACTTTGAACAGTATGTGTTGCTGGCCAATATCGTGCTGTTTAAAATGAAGTTCACCTTGCCGACAATGAAATTGTGTTGTTATAAAGGCGACATCATGACATTGCAGCTTAACGGCTTTTAATTGTCCCATCGGTGCCGGTAAAACAATCGTATCGGCAGCCGCTGTCAACTCAATGCCCTGGCTTGTGAATAGCCAATCAAATTGCACATTTTCGAGCTGGGTTTGGTCAATTTGCCAATGTGCTATGGTTATTTGAAACTGTTCACTGGCTAATATTGTTGTGCTAAGTACACAACAATATATCATCGCCATGATTCGAGCTAACATGGCTTTATGCCGGAAAAACACCCGTTGATAAATAACGATCACCCCGGTCACAAATGATGGCGACGATCACAGCATCGCTGACTTGTTGTGATAAGCGCAGTGCTGCTGCAACACTACCACCCGAAGATACGCCACAGAAGATGCCTTCTTGCATCGCTAGTTGTCTCATCGTTTCTTCGGCAAGATCTTGCTCCATATCGATAGTTTGATCGACACGTTCTGGCTCAAAAATGCTCGGTAAATATTCTTTTGTCCAACGACGAATACCAGGAATAGCGCTGCCATCTGTCGGCTGCACACCGACGATTTGAATCCCTTGGCTTTGTTCTTTCAAATAGCGTGACACACCCATAATCGTACCCGTGGTGCCCATGGCACTGACAAAATGCGTCACTTCACCTTGCGTATCACGCCAAATCTCTGGGCCAGTGGTTTCATAATGCGCTAAGGGATTATCCAAATTACCAAATTGATTTAATACTCGGCCTTGACCTTGTCGCTCCATTTCATCTGCCAAATCACGAGATGATTCCATCGAGTCGGTTAAGATGATCTCAGCACCATAGGCTTTCATAGAAGCCCGCCGTTCTAGGCTCATATTTTCTGGCATAATCAACACCATCTTATAGCCTAAAATGGCCGATATCATCGCGAGCGCTATACCCGTATTACCGCTGGTCGCCTCGATCAAGGTATCACCAGGATGAATATCACCGCGTTCTTGTGCCCGGCGAATCATGCTGATGACCGGCCTATCTTTAACGGAACCCGCTGGATTATCGCCCTCTAATTTAACCAAAATAGTGTTGGTCGTTTGCCCAGGTAGGCGCTGTAATTTAACCAGAGGTGTATTGCCTATACAGCTATCAATTGTCGGATACGATGTCATCTATTTCTCCATCAGGGTCACGTAGGCAATAGCATACTGATCTTCATCACTCAGGCTTAGAAAGCCACGGCCAATATGAAGTTCAGATAATAATTCATCTGCACGCTGTTCAAAGACCAACTCAGGTCGACCAAGCTGATTATTTTGAACTGAAATATGACGCAAGCTCAGTCCATCGCGAAAGCCTGTGCCCAAGGCTTTTGCAGTCGCTTCTTTAGCCGCAAACCGTTTTGCTAAAAAAGCAGCCGGTTTAATCGCCCGTTTAAAGTCATCAAATTCCGCCAGGCTTAGTATCCTTTCTGCAATCTTATCGCCTTGTCTATCCAACAACGCCTGTATGCGTGGAATACTGACAATATCGGTACCGATCCCAAAAATCATCGACGCGCCGCTAGCATCAGTTCTTTCATTTCACGTACCGCCGTTTTCAGGCCTGTGAAAACTGAACGGGCAATGATCGCATGACCAATATTAAGTTCCACAATATCAGGGATTTTAGCAATGGCTGTTGTATTGTGATAATTCAAACCATGACCGGCATTGACTTGCAGACCGGCTTGTTTAGCATATTCAACCGCTTTAACAATGACTTGTAATTCATGTTGTGCAGCTTCATGTGTCGGCGCGTCCGCGTAGACGCCGGTATGCAGTTCAATCACTGGTACATTGCACGCGACAGCCGCATCAATTTGTGCAAAATCAGGATCAATAAACAATGAGACTGCAATATTAGCCTCCGCTAGGCGCTGACAAGCAGGCTTCATTTTATTAAGTTGACTGACCACGTCTAAGCCGCCTTCTGTGGTCAATTCTTGTCGTTTCTCTGGCACAAGACAACAATCGCTCGGCTTATATTTTTCTGCTATGGCTATCATTTCATCGGTAACGGCCATTTCTAGATTCATCTTGGTTTGTAAAATATCTGACAACATCATGACATCGCGTTCTTGTATATGCCGTCTATCCTCACGCAGGTGAATGGTGATGCCATCGGCACCCGCCTGTTCTGATTCTATCGCTGCTTGTACAGGATCCGGGTACAGTGTTCCCCTCGCCTGTCTTAATGTTGCGATATGATCGATATTGACGCCTAACTGTATTGCCATCTGTCTCTGTAACCTTGTGTCATTGCGGTGTTGATGCCTGATGTAATGAACTAAATAATTCCCGACTTCGTAGTGGTTTCCCACCCAAGTAGAAATGTATCACCATTCGCATTAATTGTTTAATTTCATTCAAACTCGTTTGATCGAAGTCTTGTTCGGTAATCAGGTGATGTAGGCTTCGCCCTGAAATACGGTTTTGTTTTAGCCCCGGCTGCCAACGATATAAACCGCTATCAGCGACATAATAATAGTCTTGTTGTTGTTTAATCTGTTCGCCGGTTTCAATATCATGATCTAACACTAGGCCATAACCCAAAAGACTGAGTAATTGTTTCTCGAACAAACGTAAGGTCACTTCATTTTGTCGGGCTTCTTGCAGGCCTAACAAGGCTTGTTCATAAGCTGAAAATAGGCTTGAATCAGTCTCACCCAATGGTAGCAACTTCATCATTAATTCATTGATATATAAGCCACATAAAGCGGATTCTGCTTGTAATAAATACGCTGGACCATCTGGCTCTACCGCCGTTAAGGTTTGTAAATCCCTCCGGCCTAGCCACGAGAGTAATAGCGGTTGATAGATTTGTAACAAACCTGCTTGACTGCGTTTTTGTTTGCGAACCCCTTTGGCGATTAGGCTGATACGGCCATAGTCTCTGCTAAAGACATCCAAAAGTACGCTGCTCTCTCGGAATGCGCGCTGATGTAGGATAAATGCTGGGCTGAAATCAACCGTCACCGAAGCCGCCTTTATAGCTCGTCGTTATAACCTAAGTTTTTCAACATACGCTCGTTGTCTCCCCAGCCTTCACGTACTTTAACCCATAACCTTAAAAACACTTTCCGGCCAAATAAACTTTGCATTTCTAGTCGAGCATCTCTACCCACTGATTTGAGTAATTCGCCTTTTTTGCCAATGACAATTGATTTTTGGCCTTCTCGTTCAACATAAATCACAGCGCCAATACGATACAGCTTTTCTTCATCATCGAATTGTTCAATTTCAACCGTAATTGAATAAGGTAATTCTTGGCCTAAATGTCGAAATAATTGCTCACGAATCAGCTCTGCAGCTAAAAAGCGTGAGCTACGATCAGTAAATTGGTCTTCGGGGAAAATCAACTCGCCTTCCGGCATCAATTGCTTTATCTGTAGTTGTAACTCATCCAAGTTCATGCCTTTGCGAGCAGAAATCGGAAATACATTGGCATAGTCATACTGGGCTGATAGTTTTTCGATATGCGGCAACATCACTTCTTTATCTGCCAGTTTATCCATTTTATTGATCACCAATATGACAGGCGCCTTAGCACTGACTTTTAAGCGCTCTAATACTTTTTCATCTTCTTCTGTCCAATTCATGCCATCCACCACAAATAAGATCACATCCACATCATCGATGGATGATGCCGCTGCACGATTCATATAGCGGTTCATTGCCCTTTTATCATCAATATGTAATCCGGGTGTATCAACATAAACCAATTGGCTATCATCGTCCGTCTTGATGCCCAGTATCCGGTGTCGCGTTGTTTGCGGCCGTCGTGATGTAATACACAGTTTTTGACCTAGCACACGGTTAATCAAAGTTGATTTACCGACATTAGGACGACCGATGATCGCAACATAGCCTGATCTAAAAGCCGTTTCTGTCATAGTATTTCTTCTAATAGTGTTAATGCGCGTTGCGCTGATTTTTGTTCTGCTTTTCGATGACTGCTACCCTTAGCCATGACAACTTTATCTAACAATGCCACTTGGCATGACGCTTCAAACAGCGGTGATTGTTGCGCGGTCGTTTTCACTTCATTAACGCTGTACAAAGGCAAAGGCTGTTTACGACTCTGTAACAATTCTTGTAGGCGCGTTTTAGGATCCTTAATAACCTCATCCACATCAATCGATGTTAAACGTTCGTCATACAAGCTAAGAATCAGTGATTTAACTTGTGCTATACCACTATCTAAATACACTGCACCCAATATCGCTTCTACCGTATCGGCCAAAATTGATTCACGTCTATAGCCGCCGCTTTTCAACTCGCCAGGCCCCAGAATCAAGACTTCTCCTAAGCTGAGTTCTCGCCCTATTTCAGCCAATGTCACGCCTTTCACTAATGAAGCACGAAGACGACTCAATTTGCCTTCTTTGACTTGTGGGAAGCGCTCAAATAACGCTTCAGCAATGACAAAACTTAGAATGGCATCACCTAAGTACTCAAGCCGTTCATTATTACGCACATCTGCGCTACGGTGCGTTAACGCTTGCTGTAATAACTGAGGATCCTGAAACTGATATTGCAGCTGTTTCAATAACTTATTTTGGCGTGTCGTTATCATTTAGTCCTTTTTTTAGCCTCAGCTTCTGCATGGAAAGTACCGACTAGGCTGATATGGGCAATAAAAGGCTTGCGTACTTCATAATCAATAATAATTTTATCGACATGGACATTATTGGTGCCACGCATTAATTCAATATTGTCTTTTTTGACACTGAAAATATAGCCGGTATTAAAGCGCTTACTTAATAGGGTCATGACTTGTTGTTTGGTCAATTTATTGGCTGAGATTTCTTCTTCCATCCCTTCCATGACCGTAACCACGCCAAAATACTCTTGATACATTGGGAGTAAGCGCATTGCCATCGTGGCAAAAAAGCCAATTATCATGAGGACAATTACCCAACTTATTAATGTCATTCCTGCTTGTTTCTTCATCACTATTCCGCCTTTTAATTAATTGAATTGCCTACCCTGCCCCAGCTAATACAGCTCCAACTGGCATTACAATCCCAACTCATCCAAATATAAAATGCTTTGCCGACTAAATTTTGTTCTGGCACAGTACCCCAAAACCGACTATCGCTACTATTATCACGATTATCGCCCATGACAAAATACTCCCCTTCAGGAATAATGTTATCGACTTGTACCCGTTGTCGGCCTGGTGCCACCACGATATTATGCTTTTTATCCCCTAGTTGCTCAGACAATACCTTATTTTTTGTAGGGATGATACCCAGCCAATTAGCTGTTTTCTCTTGCTCGTTCTGCTGCATCATTTGGCCATTGATATAAACGGTCTTACCAATATACTGCACCCGATCGCCGGGTAAGCCAACGACGCGCTTAATATAGTCCACGCTTGGGTTAGGTGGGTATCTAAACACCACCACATCGCCACGTTCTGGTTTTGCAACATCCACTACTTTGGTATTGATGACAGGGAGACGCACGCCATAACTATATTTATTAACTAAAATAAAATCGCCTATATGCAATGTCGGTACCATGGATGCCGATGGGATCCTAAAAGGCTCAACGAGAAAAGAGCGTACGACTAATACCACCAAGATAATAGGGAAAAATGATTTGGCATATTCGACAATGACGGGCTCTTTTTGACCCGTCGTCCTATTGGGCGCCCATACTAATTTATCAAGTAACCAAATTAGACCTGTTATGGCAACAAGACTGACCATTAAAGCTGGAAAACTCACTCTACACTTCCTTCAATTTCATTAAGATTTTTTAGATAATTGTAATACAGCTAAAAAGGCCTCTTGTGGCACATCGACTTTACCAATCGATTTCATCCGCTTTTTACCTTTCTTTTGTTTTTCTAATAACTTACGTTTCCGTGACACGTCGCCACCATAACATTTTGCTAAGACATTTTTTCGCATCGCCTTGACGGTTGAACGCGAAATAACATGACCACCAATGGCAGCTTGAATCGCGATATCAAACATTTGGCGCGGGATCAGTTCTTTCATTTTTTCGACCAGATCACGACCACGGCCTATGCTTTGTTCCTTATGAACAATCATTGACAAGGCATCAACACGTTCACCATTAATCAAAATATCCAGCTTGACCAAATCAGCTTCTTGAAAGCGGATAAAATGATAATCCAATGACGCATAACCGCGACTGACCGATTTGAGGCGATCGAAAAAGTCTATGACGACTTCATTCATCGGTATTTCGTAGCTCAAAGCCACCTGTTTGCCCATGTATTGCATTGATGTCTGGACACCACGCTTTTCAATACACAATGTTATCACCGCGCCAAGATGTTCTTGTGGCACTAAAATATCAGCAACAACGATCGGTTCACGAATTTCATCGATCGTGCCAATATCTGGCAATAATGCTGGGTTTTCGATGTGGATTTCTTCACCTTTTCGATTTAACACTTCAAACACAACAGTCGGTGCAGTAGTAATTAAATCTAGGTCATATTCTCGCTCAAGGCGTTCTTGGATAATCTCCATATGAAGTAAACCAAGAAAGCCGCAGCGAAATCCAAAACCTAGGGCTTGCGAATTTTCTGGCTCAAAAAATAATGACGCATCATTCAATCTTAATTTACCTAACGCTTCGCGAAACGCCTCAAAATCATCTGAACTGACGGGGAAAATACCGGCATAAACCTGCGGTGTAACCGACTTAAAGCCAGGCAACATCTCGGTCGCCCCATGGTAAGAATGCGTTAAGGTATCACCAACCGGTGCACCGTCAATATCTTTGACCCCTGAAATCACATAACCGACTTCGCCGCAGAACAGGCCGTCTCGCTGCGTTCGCTTAGGCGTGAACACGCCCACTTGCTCGACTTGATATTCATGACCTGTCGACATGACTTTGATTTTATCTTTTGCTTTAATAGCCCCTTGCATCACTCTAACGAGTGAAATCACACCCACATAGCTATCAAACCAGGAGTCGATAATCAGTGCTTTTAATTCACCATCAGGATCACCCTTAGGTGCTGGTACTCGTTCGACTAACGCTTCTAATAAATCTTCAATGCCCAAGCCTGTTTTGGCACTACATTGCACGGCATCAAGGGCATCAACCCCAATAATATCTTCAATTTCCTGTGCTACACGCTCAGGTTCTGCCGAAGGCAGGTCAATTTTGTTTAAAACAGGTAAGACTTCTAAATCTAGATCAATCGCGGTATAGCAGTTCGCCACACTTTGTGCTTCGACGCCTTGCGCGGCATCAACGACTAATAATGCCCCTTCGCAAGCGGCCAAAGAACGCGAAACTTCATACGAGAAATCAACGTGGCCTGGGGTGTCGATAAAATTGAGATGATAGACTTCGCCATTACGTGCGGTGTAGTCTAAAGAGACGCATTGTGCCTTAATCGTAATGCCACGTTCACGCTCAATGTCCATTGAGTCGAGTACTTGTGATGACATTTCGCGTGCTGTGAGTCCCCCACAAACTTGTATAAAACGATCTGCGATGGTGGATTTACCGTGGTCAATATGGGCAATGATCGAGAAATTACGGATATGATCCATAAAAATTAGCTACACCTTAGTGTTAAATAGTAAAAAATCGGCCGTTACAATTAAGTCCCGACCGATCATCTTGTTTGAACCCGTGAATTTTACGGTAAAAAACTCGGTCTGTCCTGCCTAGACCGAGTTTAATCTGACGCTGTATTTTTCCCGTTTTATTCCTTTTCGATTCTGAGCGCTAAAAAGATCGCATCTTGCTGCCTTTGAACTAAGACTGGAATCGCCTTATCTTCAGGCAAATCTCGTGCAATATCCATGAATTGCTTGGCACTTTTCACCTTTTTATTATTGATGCTGACGATAATATCCCCTCGTCTAATCCCTGCCTTGCCAGCAACACCTTGCTCAACGCTGACAATCAAAACGCCACCTTTTTCTACCTTGTACTCTTCACGCTGTTCATCCGTTAATTCAGCCACTTCTATGGCTAAACGATCATCCATCATTCGACTCGATTTATGACCCGTTTTAATGGATTTACTCTCTTCCTCAGACAATTTCTCTACTTTCACTTTCAGTGTTTTTTCTTTGTTGTTGCGCATCACAACGACAGGGACTGATTCCCCAATTTTTGTCCGGCCTACAATAGGTGGTAATGAAGATGATGTGGTAATTTGCTTACCATTGAAACGTAAAATAATATCACCTGTTTCTATCCCCCCTTTATCTGCAGGGCTATCTGGCATCACCCGCGATACTAAAGCGCCCTCTGGTCTATCTAAACCAAAGGACTCTGCTAATTCACGGGTCACATTTTGTATCACAACACCCAACCAGCCACGACTGACATACCCCTGTGATTTAATTTGTGACACCACATCCATCACCGCATCCATCGGAATTGCAAATGATACGCCCATAAAACCACCGGTCCGACTATAAATTTGTGAGTTGATACCAATCACTTCACCATCCATATTGAATAGCGGACCACCCGAGTTACCAGGGTTAATCGCTACATCGGTCTGGATAAAAGGCACATAGTTATCACTGGGTAAATTTCTGCCTAAAGCACTGACAATGCCCGCTGTTGCTGATGAATCAAAGCCAAATGGCGACCCGATCGCTAACACCCACTCGCCTACTTTTAGCTTGGTAGAATCACCTAACTTCACTGCTTTCAAACCCGTCGCTTCGACTTTGAGCAATGCAATATCACTGCGTTCATCGCTACCCAACACTTTCGCTTCAAGCTCATTTCTATCGTTAAATCGAACGATAATTTCATCCGCATCTTTAATTACATGATGATTTGTCAAAATATAACCATCCGAAGACAAAACAAAGCCCGATCCTAAAGAATGAGATTCATATGGCTGTGGCCGTTGACCGCCTGGGCCAAAGAAATGCTTAAACATTTCATCAAAGGGTGTGCCTTCTGGCATTTTCATGCCGGGGGGTAAGTTCGGCATACCACTACGTCGCGACTTATTGTTTTTTGTTGTGCTGATATTAATCACTGCTGCACTATTTTCTGAAACGAGTTCTGTAAATTCTGGCAGACTCCTCGCCTGCGTCACTGCACTCATTAGTGTGGTGAAAAACAGGGCGGCTACCAGTGCCCCAACTTTATAATGCTTCATGATTTATTCCTCTACAACTTTGGCTTGTAAGCCATCTCTTTTATTTTTAAAACTGTGTTTTACCCAGATAAAACCAACCATTAAACCGCCAAGGCCCATTATGGTCTCCATCACTTCGCCAAGTTCGAGACTGCGTGCGATTATTGAAAATAACAATAGTAAAACCAAAGGAAATAAATACATAAGGGCTGCTCCCTGTAACAATATTTGCTCTGGAATGGCTAAGGTAACGACCTGACCTACTGTCGTTTCTGCTGTTTTATTGACCGCTATTTTTGAAAAACGTTTCCCGACATGTTTCGCCAACAACCCTGTGCCACAGCCTTGTTTTATCTGACATTGACTGCAGGTTGATTGCCGCTCAGCGTGTAACCAAATCTGGTCATCATCAACTTCAATGACTGTGGCTTGTTGTTCTATCATGATTATTGCTGAGCTAGCTGAATGGAACGGCCGATTTTCTCAACTGTTTGGGCAGGTACTTGACCGACTACCGTTACAAAATAGGCCGTTACAATAGTGCCAAATGCATTGATGGCACCCATGGTTGAGCCACCTTCTAAATGGCGATGTGCTTGATTACGTTTTTCGATAAATACTGATACTGAACTCAAGCCATCACTGTAGACCCGTTGTTCGACTAAGGTCTCGTCATGTGATTTACGTCGGCTTTGTTCTGCCACTAATGCAAAGCCTTCTGGCAGCCAAGCCACTTGCCATAACGGATATTCTTCCTCAGCCTCTTCTTCTTGCTTACTTTTTACCTTATAGACCGGTTCGGTTTGGTTTCTACTCCAAGTCAACTCCTGGCCACTGATCTGAGGTTGTAGTGCAATTTCCGGGATATCAACATTGAGATTAATCGATGAAAATGTGAACCGTTCAAGTACCCGGCCCTCATTGGTCAATAAATTTGACTGTAATAACAAGTCACTTAGATCATCCACCCACAAGTGATAACCATAGCGATAATTATCAACGGGGGTTACGAGCAGTTTTTTTGCACTACGATTGGCGACACGGCCCTGTTTGCCCAATGTGATGGTGTAATAAGGTGTCGCTGAGCTCAATCGGCTTAATAGGTCACTGGGGAAGCCACGGCCTAATGGTCGACGATCCACATTAATCCGTTTACCTTCAGGGAAGATACAGGTAACGATATTATTGGTTCTGATTAATTCACGTGCCGCGCCATTTAACGATAATAGACGCTCAACTTCGCCTTTTTTATTGGCGCGATGGATAATCCGAATAGCCTGGACTTTATTCCCTGTTTGGTAAGTAAACACGCCGTCATAATTTAACTTTTTAGCGGCGGTACCCATTCTTTCCAATAATGCCATCGCTTCAGGTTCGGCATAACTATAAGTCGCACTGAAGCTAAAACATGCAATCAGAAAAAACTTAGCTAACTGTTGCACTGCTTATTGACCCGAATCGTAAGCAATCACACGGGCATTAGAAAAAATATCTGATGCACCTGCATATTCGTTATGATCGACTAAATAAACATTTAACCTATCTTCTATTTCTTGCTCTTCTACAGTCCAGCGATTGCCCGCTCTGAATGTTGGAGGCGCTGTATTAGCGACGGCCATCATTGCTTTGGGTACCTCAGCCACTGTTGCCACAGCCATTGTTTTCGGCACTTCAACTGCTTTTTCCACAACCACTTCCGATGTTGGCGAAGTCACTAATTCAGCCATTGGCATCATCGGTACGGCTTGAGTATCAGCTTGGTTCATCACGCCTACAACCGCTAAAGCACCAAACGATGCAGCCACTGCGAGGCTCAATGTTTGTTGCCAAAACCGCGAGGGTAAAGCAATAACGGCGGTCTTTTCTACCGCTGTTTCAGTAATTAGACTATGTCTAGGTTCATCTGCTAATGCAGCGGATATTGTCTGTGTTAAATCGCTGTGTTGCGCTGTTGTTCCATAGCCATGTAATACATCACTGCTGAGTTGAAAACGTTGTAACTGTTCTCTTGCACTCGCATTGGTATTCAATAAAGCCATTGCTTCATTTAACGCTTCGCCTTGCAGCTCCCCATCAACTAACGCAGACAATAATTCATTGTCATCAGTTGTCATTGTTGTTCCCCTTCACCCATTACCATTTGTATTTTTTGATCTATTGCCTCACGTGCACGAAAAATTCGTGAACGCACTGTACCTATAGGACAATCCATTGCCTCAGAAATTTCCTCGTAACTCATGCCTTCAAACTCACGTAGTTTTATCGCTGTCGCGGTATCTTGTTGTAATTCGCCGATCGCTTGATGGATAGTCTGCTCTAATTCGCTACTCATCAAATTACTCTCGGGCGTTTCAAACTCTTTCAACTCTGGTGCATCAAAAGTATTGGTCGCATCAGCTGCATCCACATCCATTGCGGGTGGCCTTCTTGCCCTTGCCGTTAAATGATTTTTCGATGTATTAATCGCAATCCGGTAGAGCCAAGTATAAAACGCACTGTCACCTCTAAAATTTGGAATAGCCCTATAAGCTTTAATAAATGCTTCTTGTGCCACATCTTGAGCCTCAACAGGATCATGAACAAAACCTGTGATCACATGTATAATCCGCTGCTGATATTTCATTATCAACACATCGAATGCACTTTTATCACCTGCTTGTACACGCTGCACTAGCTCTTGATCCACACTCATCCCATCTCTCGGCTAACTCCGACTAGCCGGAGGTTATAATTTGTTTCGATTTCGACCGGCAAAGTCATGATTTGTTCCCCATCAAGCTAATAATATAATGAGGTCAGCCTGTTAAGGCAAAAATATTACTGTCTTAACTCACTTTTGATATAACACTATCGGCATAATTAAAAGACGCTTCTAATTGGACTCCTCACTTTATTTGCTTACCACAGGTGAGATCCACTGAGCTATACTGACCGCAAACATCCACTTTAATCGATATAAAATACTCAGCCGTATGACAAGCTATTCTAACTTTGACATCTTGATTATTGGCAGTGGTACTGCTGGTCTAACGCTGGCATTACAACTTGCTGATCATGCTCGTATTGCCATCCTCTCGAAAGATCAATTAGAAGAAAGTGCCTCGCTATATGCCCAAGGTGGTATTTCTGTTGTCTTAGATCAGGCTGACTCCATCGAGTCACATATCAACGATACCTTGGTCGCTGGTGCAGGCTTATGCGATGAAGACAGTGTCCGCTACACCGTTGAACATGCGCGTGAAAGTATAGAGTGGCTGATCGACCAAGGTGTGTCTTTTACCAAAGATGGTGTGACAGCTGAAACCTATCACTTAACGCAGGAAGGTGGCCATAGTCATCGCCGCGTGATTCATTCTGCTGATGCCACGGGACGTGAGGTCGAAACCACCTTATTAGCCAAAGCGATTGCACACGACAATATTGCTTTATTCCCGTTTCATATTGGTATTGAGCTCATCACAAGTCGTAAACAATTAGGCCACACTGACAACCGTTGCCTCGGTTGTTATGCACTCGATATCAAATCAGATACCACCCATCAATTCACCGCGCCTATCACAGTGATGGCAACGGGTGGTGCCGGTAAGGTTTATCTCTATACCAGTAATCCCGATGTCTCTACCGGCGACGGTATTGCTATGGGTTGGCGCGCAGGCTGTGATGTCGCTAATATGGAATTTATTCAATTCCACCCAACCTGCCTTTATCACCCTAAAGCTAAATCTTTTTTAATCAGCGAAGCATTACGTGGTGAAGGGGCGAAGCTCATCTTAGGCAATGGTGAGCGCTTTATGTCACGGTTCCACGAACAAGAGGAATTAGCACCAAGAGATATTGTTGCCAGAGCCATTGATCACGAAATGAAACGCTTAGGCGATGATTGCGTCTATCTTGATATTCGTCATCAATCTCGTGAGTTTATTGAGGAGCACTTCCCCACCATTCATCAACGCTGTCTTGAGCTCGGCATTGATATGACACGCGACCCTATTCCTGTGGTACCCGCCGCACACTATACCTGTGGTGGTTTAGTGGTAAATCGTCAAGGACAAACTAATGTTCCCGGGCTTTATGCTGTCGGTGAGACGGCCCATACTGGCTTACACGGCGCAAACCGAATGGCAAGTAACTCATTGTTAGAGTGTTTGGTTTATGCTAAATCAGCCGCACAACATATTCGCAGCCAATTGCCCTTTGAACATGCCAAACCTATTATTCCCGATTGGGATGCCAGCCGGGCCCATCCTGCCAAAGAGGCCATCGCGATCAGTCATAACTGGGATGAATTACGCCGTTTTATGTGGGATTATGTCGGTATCGTTCGTACTGATGATCGACTACATCGAGCCAAAGTGCGCTTGAGCCTACTACAGCAAGAAATTAGTGCGCATTATCATCAGCATCACATCACCAGTGACTTATTAGAGCTTCGTAATTTAGCTGATGTCGCTGAATTGATTATTGAATCGGCACTACAAAGAAAAGAAAGTCGGGGGTTGCATTACACACTCGACTATCCAAACCTCAATACCCAACAGCCCGCTCAAAATACGATTATTGCTGGAAAGTCTTAGGATCTCGACAAACCACCCGAAGTTGGCGGAATAATTCGTCATCAACACACTCTGCTGTTATCCAAGCAGTGGGGGAACGTCGCCAAAAGCCTTGGCTGTAAAAATATAAGATCACTAACTCAGGGATCACAACGCATCGATGCAAGCGTAATGATGTGTGTTGATCGCCTTTACCATACCTTAAGTGCCATAAGCCTGCGCTATCACGTTCTACTTTTATCAGTTTATGACGGCCCGTTGGCAAATAATACTGATGATAATAAAACCATAAATTCGCTACGCACAATGCTAATAATGTAACGCTTATAAGCCAATGAACGGGTATGGTTAAGGCTGTTAATGCCATCACACCATGCAACACAGTTAAATAGACTAATAAGTACGATGAAGCTTGCAATCGCATGCTTAAAACAATCCTTGTCATCCGCCTCAATTCCTTTGAGTTTGTTTGGTGGGCTATTCAATTTTTAGGCTACAATAATCGTTCTTTTTAAGGCAATAGACAACACTTATGACTACATCTTGGCAAGATCTAATTCGGCAGCGCCCTCACGATAGCATTGATTACACTGCTTTAGATAGCGTGGCCTGCTTTATGCCGCTTGACCAGTTAGGCGTACTGACCGTAGCGGGAGAAGATTCACACGCTTTTTTACAAAGCTTGCTGACCAATGACATTACACTCCTTGCCGATCAAGACACCCAATACAGTGGTTTTTGTACCCCTAAGGGCCGGTTACTGGCCTTATTCTTAATCATTCGGGCTTCGGAAACCTCGTATCAATTAGTGTTGCCTAAAAGCTTATGTGAAGCGATGGCAAAACGCTTAGCTATGTATGTGTTACGCTCGAAAGCCACCATCACCAACGCATCAGATAGCCTAGTCTGCGTCGGTTCTACGCAAAGTGAACCCAGTCTCCCTTCAGCGCTCGCCTATCACGTCTTATCGGCACAAGTGCATCGTGGCCTCATTATCTGCCCTGTCGAGGAAGCTGACGCCTTATGCCAGTCATTGATTGATCAGCAGTATCAGCTTCAATCTTCTCATTATTGGGAATGGTTAGATATCACAGCAGAGATCGCCAAAGTGGTGCCTGAAACCCAAGAAAAATTTACCCCCCAACAACTTAACCTTGATATTACTCATGCCGTTAATTTTCAAAAAGGCTGTTATCCGGGCCAAGAAGTCGTTGCACGTCTACATTACTTAGGTAAAGCCAGCCGGCGTTTATTCACCGCTGAAGTCAGTGCCTCAGTTTTAGCTGAAATGGGCAGTGAAGTCATGACAACTGAAGGTCAAGTAGCAGGTCACCTTGTCTCTGCAGCGCAACAAGACGAGCAATATTTCGTGTGTTTGATCAGTCTTAAGTTGAGTGCGTTTGAGTCTGATTTATTACTTGCAGGCGAGCCGCTACGTTTGACGAGTAAACTGGTCGATTAGCATCAGCAAGCCAAAGCTAAGGTGCTGGATTAGGGTATTGCTGATGGATGTGTCCAATCCCCTGTCTGACCGCTTCGCTTAATTGGATATCAATACTGGCAATATTACTTTCTAGTTGTACCATCGTGGTCGCCCCAATAATGTTGCTGGTCACAAAAGCTTGTTCATTGACAAATGCCAGCGCCATTTGTGCTGGTTCTAAACCATGTTTATTCGCTAAATCAACATAGGCTTGTGTCGCAGCGATCGCCTGTGGGCTAAGGTATCTAGTGTAATCAGGCCATTTTGTAATTCTGGCCTCCGCCGGCTGTTGATTATTTAAATACTTTCCACTCAATACACCAAAACCTAATGGTGAATAAGCTAATAAACTCACGTTTTCTCTATGACTAATTTCTGCATTACCAATTTCATAGCTGCGATTCAATAAGTTATAGGGGTTTTGAACCGAGACAATAACGGGTAAGTCATATTGTTTGGCTATCGTCAAAAACTGCATAATGCCCCAAGGCGTTTCATTTGATAAGCCGATAAAACGGATTTTCCCAGCCTCTACTTGTTTTTTCAGGACACGAAGCGTCTGGTCAATCGATGTTAGATTAAGTTCCGCCTCTTCATCCGCCGCCTGATAACCCAATTGACCAAAATAATTAGTATTTCGTTCTGGCCAATGCAACTGATATAAATCAATATAATCTGTTTTTAGGCGATCTAAACTGGCGTCCAATGCTTGTGTTACATGGTAGGCCGTAAACCGCGTTTTACCCTCTCGAATATGGTTAATCCAATCTACGCCCGCACCGGCAATTTTGCTGGCCAAAATAATATCATCACGCTGGCCACGTTTTGCAAGCCACGACCCAATAATGCATTCCGTTTTACCATACGTTTCTGGCTTAGGCGGAATAGCATACAGCTCTGCTGTGTCAATAAAATTAACACCTTGAGCAACGGCGTAATCTAACTGCTGATGACCTTCGGCCTCGGTATTTTGTTCACCATAAGTCATTGTACCAAGGCAAATTTGACTGACGTCAATTCCCGAGTTTCCCAGCTCTTTATACTTCATTAGCAGCCTCACTTTGAATACGGATCATATTAAACCAAACCCTGCAACATACTGATATTTGACTTTATATAATGTTAATACCTATTTGTTTTTATTGCT
>Ga0316189_10000808_pt1 | contig 31347 bp, 26 predicted proteins | sample LowCovwburrow_MG_FD_204930 | JGI IMG/M metagenome (GOLD analysis project Ga0316189, IMG submission 204930) | Coastal sediment microbial communities from Maine, United States - Lowes Cove worm burrow | ecosystem: Environmental > Aquatic > Marine > Coastal > Sediment | place: USA: Maine...
CCGCGCCGCCATCCCCAGGGTCATCGAGTTCACCAAAGAGACGATTCGGACCCGTCATCAGGGTGAGGAGGATGTCACGGTGATTACCCAGGACGCCGTGCTCAGCACCTTTGATCGCATCCTGGGTGCGCTCACCTATGGCGTGGGCGGCATTGCCGCGATCAGTTTGGCGGTGGCCGGTATCCTGATCATGAATGTCATGCTGGTGGCGGTCTCACAACGCACCGCCGAGATCGGTTTGTTAAAGGCTCTGGGGGCATCCCGCCGGGAGATTCTCCAACTCATACTGTCCGAGGCGCTGTTGCTGTCATCGATCGGCGGCCTGATCGGCCTGACATTGGGACAGCTGGGCAGTTGGGCCATACGCTTCGCTTTACCGCAACTTCAGGCCTACCCGCCGGCCTGGGCGATCTTCGCTTCCTTGTTTGTGGCCGTGCTCACCGGCGCCGTGTTCAGTTTTTTGCCGGCGCGTAAAGCCTCCACGCTGGACCCGGTGCTGGCGCTATCGAAACGCTGACATGCTGATCAAAGATTTCATCAAGTTGACCGGTACGTCGCTGTGGGCACACAAGCTGCGCAGCTTTCTGACCATGCTCGGGATTTCGGTCGGGATTGCGGCCGTGGTGCTACTGACCTCCATCGGTGAAGGCATCCATCAATTTGTACTGGCGGAGTTTACTCAGTTCGGTACCACCCTGGTGTCGGTGAATCCGGGCAAAACGTCGACCATGGGCATGAGCATGGGTGTGTTCGGCGCAGTCAGGCCGCTCTCGATAGAAGATGCGGAGGCTCTGGGGCGTTTGCCGTTCGCCAAAAGTGTGGTCGGTCTGGTGCAAGGGAATGCCGAGGTCGAGGGGAACAATCGAACCCGCCGAACAACGGTGTATGGCGCCGGCCACGATTTTCCGGTGGCGTTCAGCATGCCCATCGGTTCAGGACGTTTTTTACCCGACGATGACCCGGTCGCCCCCCGCGCTTTCGCTGTTCTCGGCAACAAGGTCAAGGACGAGCTGTTTGGCAGTGTCAGCCCTCTGGGTCAGCGTATCCGCATAGGCGGTGATCGTTATCGGGTCGTGGGGGTGATGGAACCCAAAGGTCAGGTGCTCGGTTTCGATCTGGACGACACGGTTTACATACCACTGGCCCGCGGCCTGGACTTGTTTAACCGCGACGGCCTGATGGAAATCGATGTGTTGTATCGCGAGGGCACAAGTGTTGAGCACGTCGTCGATGGCATCAAGCGTTTACTTGTGTCACGCCATGGCCGGGAAGATTTCACCATTATCACCCAGCAACAAATGCTCGACGTTCTGGGTTCGATCCTGGGTGTGCTCACCTTTGCCGTTGGCGCGATCGGCGGCATCTCTCTGCTGGTTGGTGGAATCGGAATCATCACCATCATGACCATCAGCGTGGCGGAACGCACCTCGGAGATCGGGCTGATCCGGGCATTGGGCGCCCGGTATTCACAGGTGCTCTCGCTTTTCCTGGGTGAAGCTGTCGTGCTCTCGGCGATTGGCGGTCTGTTCGGCCTCGTGCTCGGCATTGGCATTGGCCAGTTGCTTGAATGGTCAATTCCGGCTCTGCCGGTGCATACCCCATGGGTATTCGTCGTTTTGGCGGAAGGCATTGCCATTGTCATCGGTCTGGCAGCTGGTGTGATCCCCGCAATGCGCGCCGCGCGGCTGGACCCGGTTGAAGCTTTGCGCGCAGAGTAGCGATCGGTAGATCAGAGGCGCCCAAAGGTGGCGCAAACGCTTTCGTGGCATAGTCGGCGGACATGGGGGACCCCGAAGCTCCCACTATGCTTCGGCAGATCCCTCTCACACAGGAGCTCACATGCAGAAGCGCACTGTTTTTAAGATCGCAGGTGCGGTTGTGGCTTCGGTCGCGGTCGTGGTCATTGCCGCCGTTGCCTACGTTGCGACCAACGCCAACGAGTACAAGGGTGTGCTCGTCAATCTGGTTCAGGATGTCACGGGACGTGAGTTGGAACTCGGCGACCTGAGCCTGGTGCCCGCCTTGCAGCCCACCGTGGCGGTCAGTGACGTGCGTTTCGCCAACGCCGAATGGGGCAGTGAGCCCGATATGGTGACGGCAAAACGCGCGGAGGTGCGCTTTGATTTGTTTAACCTGTTGTCCGGCAAGCTTACGGTTGAGGACCTTACCCTGGTCCAGCCGGATATCTTGCTCGAGACCGATGCTCAAGGTCGTGGGAACTGGGAGCTGGGTGCCGCGGCGGTAGAGCAGGTGGAGCAGGCTTCAGATGATGCCGTGGAGGCGGGCGGGTTTGTCGTGGGGCTGCTGGAACTTGCCATCAGCGGTGCCCGTTTGCGTTTCCTCGACGGCGCCACCGGTGAGACCATCAAGCTGGTGGTGGATGAGCTTTCGGCCTGGGCCGACGACACCAGCAGCCCGCTTGCGGTCAAGACGGTGGCTGAGTACAACGACATCCCCATCTCGATCGAAGCCACACTGGGCGCGTTGCAGGCCCTGCTCGGCAACGAACCCTATCCGGTTGAGATGAGCGTGGAGGCGGCGGGCGCCCTGGTTACGGCCAAGGGCGCGATCGAGCGCCCCATGGAAGGCGCCGGTGTGAGCCTGGACATCAACGCGAAGGCCGCGTCGCTCGCCAGCCTTTCAGACTTTGCCGGGGCCGAGTTGCCGCCACTGGGGCCGCTGGAAGTGGCCGGTCGGGTGTCGGATGGTGAGGGTGTTTACCGGCTCGAGGATCTCAAGGCAACCATCGGCGGGTCGGATGTCTCGGGCGAGTTGTCGGTCCTGCTTACCGGTGATCGCCCGAAACTGTCTGCCCAGTTTGTCTCAACCCACCTCGATCTCACCGATTTGACCGGCACCACGAAATCAACCGCACCCCAGCCCGCAGGGAAAAATACAGGCCGGGTGTTTTCGCCGGATCCCTTGCCCTTCGAGGCGCTGCGGGGGTTCGATGCGGATGTTTCGTTCAAGGCGGGGCGCCTCACGACGCCGCAAATAAGCGTCCAACAGTTGGATCTCCAGGTGTTGCTGGACAACGGACATCTGACCCTTAAGCCGGCCATGGCGCAGGTGGCGGGTGGGTCGATCGACGCGGGGTTGGTGGTCGATGCTGGTTCGACCCCGGCAGGGCTTACGCTCAACGTTAAAGGAAGCCAGATCGATCTGGGGCGGCTGCTGAAGGAAGCGGGTGGCAAAGACGTGCTCGCCGGCGGCAGCACCGACGTTGCCATCGATCTCAGCGGCCAGGGCGACTCGATCCAAGCTCTGGCGGCCGGTTTGAATGGTAAAGTGCTTGTGGTCACCGGGGCCGGACAGATTCGCAACAAACTGATCGACTTTGCGGGCGCCAACGTGACCACCCAGGTTCTCGGGACTCTCAATCCCCTCGCCGAGCAGTCTGATTCCACCAGCATGATCTGCGCTGTTGTGCGCTATGACATTCAAAATGGGCTTGCCAACTCTGATCGGGGGATCGCTTTCGAAACCGATAAAATGGCGATCCTGGGCGCCGGCACCATCAATCTGAAAAATGAGGAGCTGAGTCTGTTGATCGAGTCCAAGGCCAAAGACGATGCCGCCGGTCTTGCCGTGACGGCTCTGACCAGGGGCAGGAGTGTATCACTGGCCGGGCTGGTTCAGGTGGGGGGAACTCTGTCCGTGCCGGAAATCCAGTTGAACCCGGAGGGCCTGCTCAAACAGGGTGTGACGGCTTCCGTTGCCGTCGCCACCGGTGGATTGTCTGAGCTGGCCAAGGGTCTATTGGATCAAAGCGGTCCGGCTGTGCTGAGTCCCTGTCAGACTGCGCAGCAAAAAACATCGCCGTCAGCCGGTGGCAATAGTGAGCCCGGGCAAACCAAGCAAGCGACTGATGGAGGTTCGAAAGAGGCGCCGTCCGAAGGGGTAGAAAAGAAAGGCGGGGTGGGCGGCCTTCTGAAAGGGATCTTGGGCAATTGAGGTCAAAGGGCGGCGATCAGGCGCTGCGCCCTTCCAGCGCCGCCGCTTGACTTCGTAGAGTAGAGACGGGATGTGTTGCAATACAGTGACTGACTGGGACGTGCTATGAGAATCCTCGGCATATCCGCCTACTATCACGACAGCGCGGCTGCGATTGTTGAGGACGGTGTCATCGTCGCGGCCGCCCAGGAGGAACGCTTTACCCGCAAGAAGCACGATCCGCGATTTCCCCATGAAGCCAGTCGCTATTGCCTGGAACAGGTGGGGATCGGGCTGGATGGCCTGGACTATGTGGTTTTCTACGACAAACCGCTGGAGAAGTTCGACCGTCTGCTGGAAACCTATCTGGCCTATGCGCCTCGCGGTTTTCGCTCGTTCCTCGCGGCTATGCCGATCTGGTTGAAAGAAAAGCTTTTTCTAAAGACCGTGCTCAGACGGGAGCTGGCAACGCTGGGGGGCAGCAAGGCCTCGGCCATGCCAAAGCTGATGTTTTCCGAACACCATCAGTCCCACGCCGCGTCGGCCTTTTATGCCAGCCCGTTCCAGGAGGCGGCCGTCCTGTGCATGGATGGCGTGGGGGAATGGGCGACCACCTCGGTGTGGATGGGTCGAGGTCGCCTTTTGGAGCCTCAGTGGCAGATCGATTTCCCCCATTCCCTCGGGCTGCTTTATTCGGCCTTCACCTATTTCACCGGGTTCAAGGTCAACTCCGGTGAGTACAAGCTTATGGGTTTGGCGCCCTACGGCAGACCGAAGTATGTTGATGTGATTCTGCGGGAGCTGCTTGATCTCAAGGACGACGGCACCTTTCGCATGAACATGGATTATTTCAACTACACCACCGGTCTGACCATGACCAACCGGCGCTTTGACGCGCTGTTCGACGGCCCGCCCCGGCGCCCGGAATCCCCGGTTACGCAACGGGAAATGGACATTGCCGCTTCGATACAGGCGGTCACGGAAGAGGCGGTGTTGCGTTTGGGCCGTACCGTGCACAGAGAATTGGGCGCGGAGTATCTTTGCCTGGCCGGGGGTGTGGCGTTGAACTGCGTTGCCAACGGCCGCTTGCTGCGGGAAGGTCCGTTCAAGGACATCTGGATCCAACCGGCGGCCGGCGATGCCGGCGGTGCCGTTGGCTCGGCGCTGGCGCTCTGGCACCAGTACCTGGAACAGCCTCGCACCGTAAACGGCTCGGACGCCATGTCGGGCAGCTACCTGGGTCCCAGATTCGATGACGCCGACATCAGGGAGCGGCTGGATGGGCTCGGGGCAGTGTATGAACATCAGCAGGACGCGGAGCTGCTGCCGCGCCTGGCGGATATCCTGGCCGAGGAGCAGGTGGTCGGCTGGTTCCAGGGCCGTATGGAGTTCGGGCCTCGGGCCTTGGGTGGGCGCTCGATCATCGGCGACGGCCGCAGCCGCAAGATGCAGTCGGTGATGAACCTGAAGATCAAGTACCGGGAATCGTTCCGCCCGTTTGCGCCTTCGGTGCTGGGGGAGCGGGTGTCGGACTATTTCGAGCTGGACCGCCCCAGCCCGTACATGCTGCTGGTGGCGCCGGTGAAGGGTGACAAGCGCCACGCGATGACCGAACAACAGGCCGCCTTGTTCGGCATCGAGAAGCTCAATGTGCCGCGCTCGGAGATCCCCGCGGTCACCCATGTGGATTACTCGGCCCGGGTGCAAACGGTTCATCCCGAGACCAATCCCCGATACCATGAGTTGATCAAGGCGTTCGCTGAACGCACGGACTGCCCGGTGATCGTGAACACGTCGTTCAATGTGCGCGGCGAGCCGATAGTCTGCACCCCCGAGGATGCCTACCGTTGCTTTATGCGCACCGAGATGGACTATCTGGTGATCGAGGGCTTTCTCATGGCCAAAACCGATCAGCCCGAGTGGGAACGGGACGATTCCTGGCAAACCGAGTTCGAGCTGGACTGATGGAGACCCACACCCCGTTGGTACACAGCATTCCCGAATTGGATGCCAAGGGCTTGCGCCATTTTGGCTTGGTTACGGGCTGCATTCTTGCGCTGTTGTTCGGTCTGCTGCTGCCCTGGGTGTTTGGGCTCGGCCTGCCAATATGGCCCTGGATTCTGGGCGGCGTGCTTGCGATCTGGGGGGTGGTCGCGCCCAGGTCGTTGCGGCCGGTGTACCAGGGTTGGATGCGTTTCGGGCTGTTGCTGAACAAAGTGACCACGCCACTGGTGCTCGGCATTGTGTTCTTGCTGCTGATCGTGCCCACGGGGTTGATCATGCGTTGGGTCGCCCGCGACCCCATGGCCCGCGGACTGGACTCAGCAGCGGCAAGCTATCGGGTGGAAAGCCGCAGGCCGAAGCGGGAAAACATGGAGAAACCATTCTGATGATGGAGTTCCTGAGTGACCTTTGGGGATTCATGCGTGAGCGCAAGAAGTTCTGGCTGGCACCCATCATTCTGGTCATGGTACTGCTCGGCGCCCTGATTGTCGTTTCCCAGGGCTCGGCCATCGCGCCGTTCATCTACACTCTGTTCTGAGCCCGGCGGGCTGAATCGATGAGTGCACACCGTTCTGAATCATGCCAGCACAAGGCTGGGTCTGTCGTTGTTCGGGGCGGGCCTTCAGTGGATCATCTGGCTGCTCTTGGCCGCAGCAGACGCCTGTGTCCGTTGCTGCTGATATTGTTCTGTCTCGCCGGGTGCGCCGGGGTTGCACCGCGCAATCCGGTGCCTGACGCACTCGTGGGGCGTGCACAGATCCCTGGAATTACCAACGCCAGAATCTGGGGCGACGATATTCCTCCCGAATATGAACAAAGGCTGCGGTCACTTTCGACTGCCGAAGGCAAGCGTGCCTACCCGGCCATGTTCGTGCCTGAGCACAATTACCTGGCGGTTTCGGGGGGTGGGCAGGACGGCGCATTCGGGGCCGGTTTGCTGGTGGGTTGGACCGAGGCTGGAAACCGGCCCGAGTTTCAAATGGTCACGGGTGTCAGTACCGGTGCTCTGATCGCGCCCTGGGCATTCCTGGGGCCCGATTATGATGGGGTTTTGCGCGAGGTTTACACGACCACCAGAAGTGAGGACATTGCGCGCCGCAGGCGGTTGGCCGTCGTCGTATTTTCCGACGCGGCCGCCGATTCCACGCCCTTGCGCGAACTCATTGAACGCCATGTCACCGACCAGGTCATGTCGGCCGTTGCGGCGGAGTATCGACGGGGGCGGCAGCTGTTTATTGGCACAACCGATCTGGATTTCATGAGACCGGTAATCTGGAATGTTGGGGCGATTTCCGCCAGCGGCCACCCGAACGCGAAAAGCCTGGTGCAGCAGATCATGCTCGCATCGGCATCCATTCCCGGCGCGCTCCCGCCGGTGCGCATCACCGTTGAGGTAGATGGCGAAATGTACGACGAACTGCACGTGGATGGCGGCACGACGTCACAGGTTTTTGTCTATCCAACGGCAATGGATTGGTCGGAGCTGCTCAAGGCAACGGGCGTGATCGAGGGTGCAAACACCTATATCATTCGCAACTCCCGACTGGCTCCCCGCCGCGAGGTGGTGGAGCCCGAGATACTGCCGATTGCATCACGCTCGATATTCACGCTGATCCGCACCCAGGGCGTTGGCGACTTGTATCGGATCTATGCAGTCACCCGCCGAGACGGCGGTCGCTATCACCTGGCCTATGTGCCGGACGACTTCGATGAAATGGAAAACGAACCATTCGACCCGGAATACATGGGCAAGCTATTTGACCGGGGATACAACATGGCGAGGAACGGATATCCGTGGGATGACACTCCACCCGGATGGGAGGAGTAGTCAGTTGAGCGGCCGCCAGAAGTCGGGTGCGTGCCGGGCTTGGCCACCCTGCGATCCTATCTGTCGAGCGGATCGATCGAGTGGGCCGACTCCGCAAATTGTTGTATTTCCTCCCGGCTGTATCGCGTATGGACGCGCGTCAGGGAGGCTGGATGATGCGCCAGGCTGATGCCCGCTCGGCGTTCAGTTCTGGGTCGTATGGGTCTTGGAGCAAAACCGCCGCCGCAATTCGGGCAAACGTTTCGCAGCAGTTGTTCGACGCATTCACGGCAAAACGTGCACTCGTAGGTGCAGATGCACGCCTCTGTCGAGTCCGGCGGCAAATCCTTGTCACAGGCTTCACAATTCGGTCTGAGTTCTAACACCGCTGGTACCGCATTTTGATAGTGCCTTTTTCGGATCCAAACTTAACTCATTCTCTCGACCTAAGGTCTCAGAACAGAATATACGGACGGAGGCGCTACAGTGGCATTTCATCGAAGAGATTTTTTGAAAGGATCGGTTTTTGCGGCGGCATCTCTCGTGTTGGCGCAACCAAAAATGGCGCTTGCCGGCAGTAAAGATCCTGCTTTGTCCCTCAAGGCAGCCGGCTATCCATACGATCATGTAAAGGCATTCATGATGGGGGATGCCGAGGTCGAAGGGTGCGAGATCTCGTTCGAGGTGGACAAGATCGGTGACCTCAACAATCATGTCTTCTCTGGATCTCAAACTCGCGGTGTAACGGAAATCGGCCTGGGGCCCTTTATGCTGGGGTATGCCAACGATGATTTCAGGGCCTACTCGCTGATTCCGGTTTTTCCGTTGAGAACATTCCGGCACAAGAGCATTTTCGTACACGCCGATTCCGGTATCGATCATCCATCGCAGTTAAAGGGCAAGCGGGTCGCTACGCCCGGATATTCGTCAACTTCGCTGCAATGGATTCGCGGAATGCTGCAGGACGAGTACGGCCTGCGGCAAGAGGATATCGAGTGGGTCGTCTCTACCAAGGACTCTGCCGCTGCAGTATCCGGAACGGTTTCCAAGAATGAGAATGTATTTCCCGAAAATCTATCCGTAAGCGTGGGGCCTGCGGGTAAGGATGAGTCCGAGCTTCTGGTCGACCGCGACGTGGATGCTCTGTTCCATGCGATCGAACCTCGTGCCTTCGTGGAGGGCAATCCAAAAATTCAGCGCCTGTTCAGCGATGTTCGTGCAACCGAGCAGGATTACTTTAAGCGGACCGGCATTTTCCCCATTATGCACGCCGTTGCCATTCGCAACGATCTGGTCGAGCAGTATCCCTGGCTATCCAAAGCGGTGTTTGATGCCTACTCTAATTCAAAGAGGATGGCCTATTTCGAGATGCAGAAGAATTGGTTCCTCAAAACGTTACCCTGGTATGCGCAGGAGCTAGAGACAACGCAGAGCCTGATGGGTAAGAACTTTTTCCCATACGGAATCGCCCCTAACCGGAAGACATTGGAAACCCTGTTCCGTTACTCGCACGAGCAGGGACTTGCAAGCCGTGAGTTGACGATTGAAGAACTCTTCCATCCAACGACGCTCGACTTTGTCGAAGCATAAACATGGGCGGGCCAGCTTGAAAAGTCAGTCAAAGTTTTGATTCAGTATCTGCGGCCGGAGGGTCCGCTATGAGACTTGCCATCACAAAAAAATGGAAATTTCCAGGAGTTCTGGCACCGCCTTGAGGATCATCTGAACCGTGTTCGCCATTTACCCAAGGAGGCTTTGATCTATTCGTGAACTTGCATCTTGGGATTCAGATGCACAGCTTCATCGCTGGAGTTCTTGCTAATAGAACAACTATGCGCATGCGGATGCCGGTAGCGATGGGTACACGGCCCTGCTGGTTCCCTTCAGCGACCGAACGCATGTAGGCTGTAGGTGGGTGTTTCGATCATTAGTGTCGATGGCGAGCTGATTCCATCGGGCGGGTGCAGGCTTCATCTGACCGCACCGGGGCGCGGTTGGGGAGTGTACGGTTGATCCCATGCTATCGGGCGGGCGGGGCATGGGCGACCCCGCGAACCTGGGATTGCAATGTCGCGGTCATTCCGGTGCTGGCATCCGCCGAACGTGCTGCAACATGGCCAGGCCTGTCCATCCCCGTTCAGGCTGGTCCGATACGCTGAGATCGACCAAGTCGCAACCGCGCTTAAACTGTGGCTTGCGCAATGAGCCCGGCCGATCATGCGACCCTATGTAAACTATAGGTTCATCGCGGCTGCTATTGTGATCTGGACCAAGTGGGCAGCTTGGCAATTCGAGCCGCCTTTTCTCTACACCCTATGGCGACTGACCAAATGACACATCTGGATGACGAAATGGAGCGTTTTCGCCTGGCCCGAGGCGGTCCGTTCTACGAGTTGCAGCAACGCCTTGGGCTGCTTCGTGAGAATGCGCTGCGCGCCGGACCTCGCGCGCTGCTTTACGTTGGAATCGCCTGGGGCGTGCCGTTGTTGCTTGCCGGTCTCGCCGGGAACGCGGCCGGGGGCGAGAAGCCTTATTTGCTCGATCTGGGCGTTTGGGCGCGATTCGTCATCGCGGTCGGGTTGTTTATCTTGATGGAGCGGCAGATCGAGCAGACTCTGCGAGCGAAGCTGAGACCATTTGTACGTGCGCCGATCCTGGCGCCACAGTCTTTCGAACCCGCGGCCGCGGCGGTTGTGCACGCGCTCGAGCAGCGCGACTCCAGGTTGGCCGAGACGATCTGCCTGAGTATCGCCATTGTTGCCTCGGCGGCCAGCCTGCTCCGACTGTTGGACGTCCAGACTGCGTCCTGGGCAGTCCGTATTTCGCCGGACGGCGCATCATTGACCTTGGCCGGGTGGTGGACGGTATTGATCAGCGCGCCAATGTTCTGGTTTTTGCTGTTGCGAAGCCTTTGGCGGCACTTCGTATGGGGCGGATTGTTGCGTGCGCTGGCCGCACTAGACTTGCGTCTGGTGGTGACCCATCCTGATGGGAAAGGCGGCTTGGCCTTTATCGGTGAGTACCCCGGTGCCTACACCACCTTTGTGTTCGCCGTCAGCTGTTGTGTGGCGGCCGCCGTCGCTCAGGAGTTCCTGACCGGCTCGCTCGCCGTGACCACCTACGGTGTTGTCATGGGCATTTGGTTGGCCATGGTGCTGGGATTGTTCGCGTTTCCGCTCATGGTTTTTCGTAAACGGCTCGTCGCACTGAAGAAACGCACTCTCGAGGTGTGCGATGAGCAGGCACTGCGCCATCATCGAGCCACTGAACGTGAAGTCCTGGGTACAAACATGAGCGCGCCCGAGCAGGCCGAAACAGCGGCTTCCTCCGAGATAGCCGATCCGGCGAAGATTTACGCCGCCGCTCAAAGCATGTCATTGTTGCTGATGGGTCGCTCAACCTACATCGCGATCGGCGCCGCGGCGCTTGTGCCCCTGGTGGCGGCGGGCGCTACCCAACTGCCGTTCAAGGAGATTCTGACGCTGGCAAAGCGGCTCATGTTTCTTTGAGAGGTGGGTTCGCCGCCATGCATAGGTGGATCGGGGACGCTGTGAAAGGCGACGAACTCATGGGACGAGACACTGGGTTCCCCGCCGCAATGTCCTTATCCCGGGCAGTCTTCGGGTACCACCAACAACCTGCCCACGTACTTGGGTAATTTGCCGCGAAACTCGTTGCTGCAGGATTCCGCAGTGCCAAAAAATTCGGCCTGGTATTCACCGCCGTAGGTACAGTCCTTGGTGCTGAAGTAGACCACGGACGTGGATGGCCGGCCGGGATCGTCATTGCCAAAGCTGAAGTAGATGTCAGTCGCTTCAGTCCCGAGTCTTTCTTCCACGTAGGCCTTGACCTCGTCCTCGCACACCCCGGTGCACTCACCGCCGGCGCAGTCTCCAGTCTGGACGCGGTTACCGGCTCCCCCGCCCGCGCAGCCGGCTAGCAGCAACGTAACGCCGGTGATACCTAACACAGTTGAAATTCTCACCCGAAACTCCTTCCAAGGCTGATCGAACACGTACGGCCAAAGTAACGCCAACCGTCCTCCCGTAACGTAGACGATACACGGCGATTTACAGTGACTTCCACCGGCACTGGGCGATTCCGCCTGTGCCGGATACCTATACCCAGCGGATCATCTCGGGTCCGCATCGAAGCGCAGCGCGGCCTGAGCCCCACGAGGACACACGGCGACCCAAGTGAAAAGCAGCGGTTCGAGCATCGCCAGCGACAAGAATGCGACACACTCAGCTGCTTGATCCGCGCCTAAGGTCGCGATCTTCACTCGTCAGGCTGTGATCCGGCGTATCGCCCTGGTCGCCTCCAGCCAGCAGATCCAGGGCATGATTGAGAATGGTCGCCGCGCGCTGGCGCTCAGCTTGGGTCATGCCTTCCAGATCCAGGTCCAGGCTGACATTGGGATGCGCTTCGTGGAAGTGACGTCGCTCCGCACCCAGGTGAGCATAGGAGTCCATTACCTGATAGGTGACGATGGGGTAGGCAATGCCCTTGACCTCGATGCTGCCGTGTTCCAGACAGTGGATTCGGTCTTTGACGTGGGTGTAGGTCTCGGAGGAGATGAGAATCTCACCGGGGGTTGCCCTGGCTTCCAGGCGTGAGGCCGCGTTCACCGCGCCGCCAATGATGGTGTAGTCCAGCCGGTCTTCGCTGCCGAAGTTGCCGACGGTACAGTAGCCCGTGTGGATGCCCATCCTGACCCGGAGGGCTTGCTCCAGCCCCGATTCCCGCCATTGGTCCGCCAGATCCTTGAGCCGTTCCCGCATAGCGATGGCCATCTCCACACAGGCCAGTGCGTCCAGTTTTACGCCGTGGGTTTCCGGGTCGCCAAAGAAAATCAGAATGCCGTCACCCATGTACTTATCAATGGTGGCGCCATGCTGCTGTGCAATCCGGGACATCTCGGTCAGATATTGATTGACCAGTTCGGTCAGTTCCTCTGAAGCAAGCCGGTCCGCGGTCTCAGTAAAACCCGCGATGTCGGAGAAGAACACCGTGAGTTTCTTGCGACTGCTGGCCACCTTGACTTCCCGATGTCCTTTGAAAATTGAGTCGTACACCTGCGGCGGCAGGTATTTACCCAGTTGGTTCGACAGTCTTTCCAGGGCGATGGATTTCTGACTGAGCTCCTGTTCGCGCTGTTTGAGTTCGGTGATGTCCGAATACACCGCCACGGTACCGCCTTCTTCAGTCCGGCGCTCGTCCACCTGGATCCAGCGACCGTCGGCTTGCCGTTGGATCTGCACTCCCCGAGGTGTCCGATGGCTGTTCAGGCGGGTCTTCATCCAGGCTTCGGGGTCGTCTATTGCGTCCTGAATCAGACCCGCGTTTACCGCGGCGCGCAGGATTTCGGTAAAGGTTGCCCCGGGCACGATCTGGGTTGCAATGTCCGGATAGAGGTTGTCCCGATAGTGGTTGTTGCAGAGCAGCAGGCGATCGTCGGCGTCGTACAGGGAAAAGGCTTCGGAAATGGACTCCACCGCGTCGCTCAGGCGTTTCCGCGCCGCCTGAATCTCCCGCAGATTGGTCCGGCGAACTTCAATGGCGGTTTCGCGAAACACTTCAACCGCGCTTGCCATGCGGCCGATTTCGTCCTGACCACCGATTCGGATGGGGGTGTTCAACTCGCCGCCGGCAATGGCCAACATGCCGTCGCTCAACCGGGTCAGCCGGGCGATCAGGATACGGTCCACGTATAGCCATACGATCAGAGCCGAGAACAAAAGACTGAGCGCGACCACCACCAGCAGGATCAGGGCGCTGGAGCGCTGAACCGATCGAGTCTCGGCGCTGGCGGCCTGGATATCCCGTTCGGTGCGGCGCACCAGCCGGTCTACCGATTCGGTCAACTGCCTGGAAATGTCAACATTTTCCGCCAGCAGGGTGCTCACCAGGCCGAGGTGGCGCAATTCCCGCCCCCGGGCGGCGATCAGTCCATCGGGGCTGTCCACGAAACCCCAGAAACGGGTGATGTTGGGCGCAAAGCGCCCCCGCAGATCCGCATCCATGTGCGCCATCAGAGTGGTCAAGGTGTCCAGCGCCCGGCGCAACGGAAATACGATCAGATCCAGGTCCTCCTGGGTATCGGCGCCAGCGGCCTGGATCAGCATTTCATAGATGGATGAGACTTCCACCAGGGCCTGCCCGACCGGCGCCAGCGCGTTCACCGGGACCGCCAGATCCGCGAGACGTTGTGCTTGTATCGACGGGTCCACGTCGGGGGCATTGATCACGGTGCGCAGTTCGGCCAGCTTGGCGTTCAGAACCAGCGTGCCCGGCGCCAGCAGACGGCGGCTGGCGATGTCGGTGAACCCCAGGTCCCGCAACAACTCCCGGCGCCGTTCGATCAGCACCAGATTGTTGAAAATCATGGTGTCGATGGTGTTCAGGTTGCTGTGCAGGCGTTCCACCAGATTGGAGATCAGCGCGATGGTATCCGAATCCGGGTCCCGGCTCCGCAGCGCGTCAAGCAGGGCGTCGAGGCGGGCCAGGTCCACGGCGATTCGATCGGAGGCGGGCCCGTGCTCTTCGGCCGTTTCCACCGTCAGCAGAATGGGTGTGGCGGCGGCGATGCGCTCCGCCTGTCGGGACAGTTTCTGCGATGCCACAGTGGCGGGAACATGATGACCGGTGATGTGTTTGATTGCGTTGCCGGCGGACAGAGAAGAAACCATGGCGGTGCCGGCGGCCAGCAGCGCGAATGCGCTGATGCCAAAAAAGGCCAGCAGCAGACGTCCACGAACACCCAGGCGCTGACCCATGTCCCTAACCCCGGCTGAATCCGCACGGAAGCGGGCGTGCCGTACGTTGGCCGTCGGGAGACAGCACACCCCGATCGCATCCACGCTCCGCGTATCGATGTTCCCTTGCCTGAGCCATTTCTGTCTCCCAGTTGCTAGCCGTCCTTCAACGGAGCGGCGCATAGTGGCCGTTCGACCACAGGTACCAGATGTATCCCGGAGCGCTGACGTCTCCCTTTTGATCAAAGCGGATGCGGCCCAGCACGGTGTCGAAGTCATCGGTATGCAGCGTGGATGCTACGGCGCGGACATTGGTTGTGCCTGCCCGCTCCACCGCCTGTGCCCAGGCCTGAATGGCGGCGTAGGTATGCAGGGTGTAGCCGGCCGGCTCGAACCCTTGCTCGCGGAACTGCTCCACCACCGCGATCGCCTGCTGATTGCGGCGCGGATCAGGCCCAAAGGTCACCAGGGTCCCTTCGCCCGCCGGGCCGGTGATCATCCAGAATTCATCGACGGTGAGGGTGTCGCCGGAGACGAACTGGGCGTCATAGCCTCGGTCCCGGGCCTGGCGCACGATCAGAGCGGCCTCGGCGGCGTAGCCGCCGATGTAGACCACGCCAACGCCCTGCACCTTCAGCTCATCCACCAGCGCCGAGTAGTCGCGGGCGCCGGGTGGGTAGGCGCGAAACACCAGCGGATTGACGCCCCTCCGATACAGCGCAGCCTGGACCACCTCCGCCAGGCCTTGGCCATACATGGTGCCGTCGTGCAGGATGCCGATGCGCGCATTGGCCCAATGCTCCGCCAGATAATCACCGGCGACCTGCCCCTGGTCATCGTCCCGACCGCACATGCGAAAGACCGTATCCTGGCCCTGGTCGGTGAGCTTTGGATGGGTCGATGCCGGCGACATCATGACGATGCCTGCTGCCTGGTAGACGTTGGAAGCTGGAATAGAGGCATGAGAACAGGCATGTCCGACAACCAGCACAACCTCATCGCGCACCAGTTTACGCGCCACCGCCACGCCCTGCTTCGCGTCGCAGGCATCGTCGGCAATCAGCAGTTCGACCTGCTGTCCCAACACGCCGCCGGTTCGATTGAGGTTCGCCACCGCCAGTTCGGCGCCTTGCTGCAGCTGTTCGCCGCGAAAAACGGCCTGGCCGGTGAACGGCCCGGCTACACCGATTCTTATCCCGGCCCAGCCTGAGCCCGGAAGCATCGCGAGCAGCACAATGGCCGTCAGCCAGCGTGCCATGAGATTCTGCTTTGACATGTTCCCACACTCCGAGCGACGGCTTTGGAACGGGTCTGTACGCATCATCTTCAGCCTCATTATGTCCTGTGAACGGCAATTCGACGCTGATACATGTCAATATCGGCCATGGCCCGGCCCCAGTGGTGGATGTGGGGCGCTCCTCGTCCCGTTGAAATGCAACGAACTCCTGACTTCATGACCTTCCCTAGGGATTCCCTGATGCGCGAAATCACCTTTGATTCTGAGCAAACCCTGGTTGTCGCGATCATTGCCTATTTCATCGGGCGCTGGTTGACTCGCAATATCGGTGTCCTCGATCGTTTCCGCATACCCGAAGCCGTCACCGGTGGCATGGTGGTCGCCGTTTTGGTGGCGGCCCTGCGCTATCGGGATCCACCACCGTCACGTTTACCGCCCGCGAGGCCATGATGCTGACGTTCTTCAGTACCATTGGATTGAGCGCGCGGCTCAGCGACTTGATGAACGGGGGACGGGTGCTGGGCTTGACGCTGGCGGTGTGCATCGCGGTCATCGTGCTGGAGAACCTGGTAGGTGTCGGCATGGCCACCCTGTTTGATGCCCCGCCCCTGGCCGGGCTGATGGCCGGGTCGGTGGCGTTGAGCGGGGGCCATGGCACCGCCGCCGCCTGGGCCCCGGTATTCGAAGAAAGCGTGGCCGCGGCCGGTACCATCGGATTGGCTTCGGCAACCTTCGGACTGATTGCGGGCGGTGTGGTCGGCGGGCCGCTTGGGCAGTCGCTGATTCAGCGTAACCAGCTGCGGCCAAGCACCACGCAGGCGCCGGACCCCATGTTGTCCGCGGCGGACGAGGCCGGCGGCCGCATCGATGTGCCAAACTTTTTTGCATCCCTGCTGGTGATCGCCCTGGCCATCCGCCATTGGCGAGGAACTGAATGCGCTGATCGCCTATCTCGGCCTCAATCTGCCGGAGTTTGTCACCGCCTTGTTCGCCGGGATTCTGATTGGCAATCTGGGCCCTGTGGTCCTGCCCCGGATCGAATGGCCGACCCACTCCGCCGCCATGCGTTTGATCGCGGAACTGTCCCTCAGCATATTCCTGGTGCGAGCGCTGATGTCGCTGCAGCTTTGGACACTGGCCAGTGTCGCCGGACCGCTTTTGATCGTGCTGATCTGTCAGGTCGCCGCGGTGCCGCTGCTGGCCTACTTCGTTCTATTTCGACTGCTGGGTTCGGATTACGATGCTGCGCTCATGTCTTCGGGCTTTGTCGGTTTGAGCCTCGGCGCGACACCCACCGCTGTTGCCAACATGTCCGCCCTAAGCCACAAGTACGGCCCGTCACCGACGGCGTTTCTGGTGATTCCCTTGGTGGGCGCATTCTTCATTGATCTGGTCAACGCCTTTGTGGTCTCCTGGCTGCACGGTCACTTCACAGGCTGATGAATCATCGCGGCCGTTTGCACGATGAGGATTTGGCCACGGTGGGGGAAACGCCCGACGCGCAATTCGGCGCTGGCGACTCTGTTGGCATTTGGCGCACTCGCGTCTTGAGCTGGGCAATGTTCCGGTGCATCTCTACCCACTCGACTTCGCCGCGATCGGCCATCATGTTAGTGTCCGTTTCCATGAGTACATATCGATCGGCAAGCTCGGCACTGGGCCTGCGGCCATTCGAGCTGCCCCGATTTCCGTGATGAAACACCATCCATCGTCTTGCCGCATTCGCGCACAATGGCACGGCTTCAGTGCCTGCGTGCTGATGCTCGTTCTCACGGTTGCGGGTTGTGCTTCATTTTCGCCCATGCCGACGGATGAGACCGCCTACCTGGGTCGTGCGGAGACCCAAGTCGAGTCAGACGTGTCCGTCACGGTGGCCGTGCCGACGGCGCAGGAGGCCTCTCTCATCTTCAGCGCCGATCTTGCGCGGCGACAGATGCAGGCGGTCTGGTTGGAGGTGGAAAATCGTGGATCGGTGCCGCTTTGGCTGATGTCCTCCGGGATAGATCCCCACTATTTTTCGCCCGCTGAGGCCGCTGCCAGGTTTGGAGGAGGAGTGGAAACCGCCCGCGAACGGGAGGCGCATTTTCTGTCTCTGGCGTTCGACAGCCCGATCATGCCGGGTGAGGCGCAATCGGGCTTTGTGCTGGTGAACCTGGATGAGGGCATCAAAGTCGTGGACATCGACCTGATCGGTCGGGGCGTGTTTCATACCTTTGGTTTTGTGGTTCCTCTACCCGATTTCCGGGGTCATTCGGACTCGGTGGATTTCGCCGGTTTGTACGCTGATGAGGAAATGGTCGACTTCGGCGAAGACGAAGACGCTTTCCAGCGGGCCCTGGCCAGTCTGCCCTGCTGCACCACCAACAAGGCGGGAACCGAAAACGGCGACCCACTGAATCTGGTGTTGATCGGCGAAACAGAAGATATGTTCGGCGCCTTTGCCCGTCGTGGTTGGCATCCGGTGGAGGACACCTGGTCCGGGGCCATATGGAAGACCGTCGGGTCATTTCTCACCGGCGCCCGTTACCGGTACTCGCCGATCAGTCCGCTCTATGTCTACGGCCGCGGCCAGGACGTGGGTGCTCAGAAGGCACGTGGCACAATTCACCAGCGCAACCATCTCCGTCTATGGCTGAGTCCCATGCGTTTTCGCGGTCACCCCGTGTGGGTGGGCCAGATCAGTCGGGATATCGGGGTCAAGTACACGATCAAGTCGCCCACGATTTCCACCCATGCCATCGATTCCGATGTCGATGAGTCAAGAGGTTACCTGCTGGAGGACCTGCTGTTTTCCCAGTCGGTCAGTGCGTTTGGCTATGCCGCCGGGTCCGGGGCGGCGACCCCGGAGGCGCCGCGTTTCAATCTGACCGGTGACGCCTACTGGAGTGACGGATGGCGGGTGGTGGTCATTTTCGGTGCGCGCCCCAGTGCCTTGGACAACATCGAGTATCTGGAAGACTGGTCGGACATTGGGGCAGCGGAGGTGCCCGCAATTGACTAGTGTCCCGTCCCACATCCGCCCCTGCGGCGCTGCCGCCGCTAGACAGAGCCTGCTATGCCTACATATCTGCCTGTTGTGGATGCTGCTTGCGATCACCGGCTGTGCCAGCCACACGCCGCTTCAGGAACTCGATCTGACTGCGGTACAGAACCGGGCCGAAACCCAGGTCCAGGGGGATGTTCGGGTCAGTCTTTCCATATTGGGTGCAGACGAGTCCCAGCACTTGAGCGGACACGATCTCGCCGCCAAGGGCGTGCAACCCATATGGCTGAAAATCGAGAACAATACGTCACACCCCGTATGGTTTCTGCCCACCGGCATTGATCCGGAATACTTCTCGCCCCGGGAGGTCAGTTACAGCTTCCATCGAACCTTCGCTCGACAGGACAATGAGGCATTGGACAGGGAATTCGATGCCCTGGGAATCAATCGGATCGTGCGCCCGGGCCAGACTCATCAGGGGTTTGTATTCGCCAACCTGGATCAAGGCATGCGACCTGTAGAGGTGGCTCTGGTCAGTGATCGCAGCCTGTTGAGTTTTGTCTTTTTTGCAGAAGTGCCCGAGACCGTTTCCGATTCCACCATTCTGGATCCGGACGATCTGTACCCGGCGATTCGCGACTACGAGCAATCTGAGGAACTCAGGCGAGCCCTGCAAACGCTACCCTGTTGTGTCTCTGATCCCAAGGGCGATCAAGGGCCGCCGCTCAACCTGGTGCTGATCGGATACGCGGAGGACGTTTTTGCCGCAGCCGTAACCCGGGGCTACAAGTGGGCCGACCTGGATCCGCTGATGCTGTTCAACCGGCAGCAGGACATCGGCGGGGGGAAACGCGCCGCCTGGGTGACGGCTCAGGGCCACACGACTCGATTTTGGCTGGCGCCGATCACTTTCCAGGGGAAACCCGTTTGGCTGGTACAGACCAGCCAGCCGTCCGCGGGTCGTGCGGGAAGTGACCAAGGGTCGGGCCAACTCGACCCGGATCAGGCGCGCAAGCAGTTGGTGGAGGACTTGCTGTATTCGCAAGGTGTCCGGCAGTTCGGCAGCGTTCGGGCTATGCCTGAGGTGGCGGCAGAGAAACCCCGTGAAACCGGGTCTGGCAATACCTACGTCACCGATGGGTTCCGCCGTGTCCTTGTGTTCCAGCGAGACCCCGTTCCGCTGTCCGAAATCGAGGTTTTGGACTGGGCCATGTAGGGTGTCTACAGTCGCCAGGCATTTAAGCTAAGCAAGCAGTAAGGATCAACCATGATGATCAGAGTAAGCGCCCGGGCGCACGGGACTATCGTCGTTTTGATGGCGCTGGTAATAAGTCTGTTCGCGCATTTCGCGACCGCGTACCCATTGGACGGATACGAGTCCACCGGCATTCCCAGACTTCAGGCACAGCGTTTGATGCAGGAAGGCGTGATCTCCGGAAAGCCGCGCCCGGCCGGAGAATTGATGCCGCTGTCCATGGTCGACCTTCGCTTGTTGGAACAACCCGATTTTACCCTGCCGCCCGCCGATCCGGCCCTCACCGCCAAGCTCAAATCATTATTGGGTCAGTATGCAGATCGTTACGGGTTGGCCTTGCTTGACCTGTCCGACCTGAACAATCCGCGCTATGGCGAATGGCGAGGCGACGTGCAGCAAAATCCCGGCAGCGTCGGGAAACTGCTGGTCTCCCTGGCCTTGTTTCAAGCCCTGGCCGACATCTACCCCAACGATATCGAAGCGCGTCGACGTGTACTCATGGACACCATCGTCACCGCGGATGTGTTCAGCGTCTACGATCATCACACGGTTCCGTTCTGGGACGAAAGCACGCAGAAGTACACGCGCCGCCCGCTGAAAGAGGGCGATCGCGGTACTTTGTACACCTACCTGGACTGGATGATGTCACCCAGCTCCAATTCGGCCGCCGGAATGGTGCAGAAGGAACTGATTCTGTTGACCCATTTCGGTGATCGATACCCGGTGTCGCAGGCGGAATCGGATGCATTTCTTGCGGACACGCCGAAAGCCGATCTCGGTAAGATTTTCGAGCGCGCCATACAGGAGCCGGTTACCCGCAACGGACTGGACCTGGGCAGTCTGCGCCAGGGAAGCTTTTTCACCCGTGAGGGCAAGAAACGGGTTCCCGGCACCAACAGCTATGCCACACCGCGTTCCTTGATGCTGTTCATGTTGAAAATGGAGCAGGGCAAGCTGGTCGACGAGTGGTCCAGCCGCGAGATCAAGCGTTTGATGTACATCACCGAGCGGCGAATTCGTTACGCGTCCTCGGGCGTGTTGCGACAGTCCGCCGTGTACTTCAAATCCGGCTCGCTATACAGCTGCGAGCCGGAAGAAGGGTTCACCTGCACCAAATACCACGGCAACAAACGCAATTTCATGAACTCGGTCGCCATCGTCGAGTCGCCCGCTGGGCAAAATCGTCTGTTCTACATTGCAACGGTGCTTTCAAATGTTCTGCGCAAGAATTCGGCACAGGATCACCGCGATCTGGCGCGGGCGATTCAGGGCATGTTGTTGACGGATCATCCGGAGAAACCGCTGGCCGCTGGTGAACGGCCACCAGCGTTGACCTACGGCGAGGGTTTTATCGGTTTTCAAACCGAACGCGACGAACTCCAGCTTGCGGTGGATACGCAGGAAGCCCTGTTGGATCTGGGGTATGACATCGGTGAGATGGACGGTGTGATCGGTGCCAAGACGCGCGGCGCCATCAAGCAGTTTCAAAGTGAGCAGGGTCTTGCCGCCAATGGACAAACCTCCCGTGCGCTGGTTACACGGATGAGAGAGGTTGCGGTGGAGAAGGGGCTGTCGCGCCCGGCCGGTTCGGCAGCCGTGACCCAATAGCAGGGTGTGCCGGGCGGTCGAGTCAGAGTCAGGGCGTGAGCGCGTGCATGACCAGGCTCATGCGCTCTATTTGCTCCCAGTCCCAGTCGATGCCCAGCCCCGGGTCGTCTGAAGGGGTGGCGCGCCCGCCTTCGAATCGCATGCCGGTTTGGGTGATGTCGTCCAGTTGCGGGATGTACTCCACCCATCGGCCGTTCGGTATCGCGGCCACCAGCGACACATGCAGTTCCATCAGGAAGTGGGGACACACCGGGAGGTTGAAGGCCTCGGCCATGTGCGCGACCTTGAGCCAAGGCGTGATCCCCCCGATTCGGGCCACATCCACCTGAACCACGGAACACGCCGCCGACGCCATATAGGTTCGAAACTGGCTGATACTGTAGAGGGATTCGCCAATGGCCACCGGTGTACGGGTCGCGGCCGCCAGTCGCACATGTCCATCCAGATCGTCGGCCGGCATCGGTTCCTCGAACCAGGCCAGATCCAACGGCTCATAACGGGCCGCGCGGCGCAGGGCCTCATCCACCTGGAATGCCTGGTTGGCATCCACCATGATTTCGAACTCGGGGCCAACCGCATCCCGCACCGCCGACAGCCGTTCGACATCTTCGCTGACATGGGGCCGGCCGACCTTGACCTTGCTGCCACCAAAGCCTGCTGCCTTGGCCCGCAGGGCGTCCGCCACCAGTTCCGGAGTCTCGATGTGTAGCCAGCCCCCTTCGGTAGTGTACAAGGGCACCGAATCTTGCGCGCCGCCCGCCGCCCGGTGCAGTGGCAGTCCCGTCTTCCGGCAGCGCAGATCCCACAAGGCCGTATCGATCGCCGCCAACGCCAGGGAGGTGATGGCGCCCACCGTCGTGGCATGGGTGCTGAACATCAGGTCGCGCCAGATCTGCTCGATCCGGTCCGCCTCGCGCCCCAGAAGCAGGGGCGCCAAATGGCGCTGCAACAGGTCTATTACCGCGTGCCCGCCGGTGCCGATGGTGTAGCTGTAACCCGCTCCCACCGCGCCGTCGCTGTCGTAAATGCGGACCAGGGGGGTTTCCTGGCTGACAAAGGATTGGATGGCGTCGGTGCGCACCACCTGCGGCATCAGGTTCACCAGCAGGATTTCCACCCGCTCGATCTTGGCCATGCGACAGTCCCCTTGTGTCTCATATCGGTGATGGCAGTCTGGTACAGAATGTTGACCGCTTACAGGTTTTTGCAAGCGAATTCGGTCGCAAGCACGCGGTGCTGGACTCAGACCAATCAACAAATCCGTGATGCGGAAAACAAACGGGCAGCTCTCCGCTGCCATCGTTAGGGGATCGATATAGCGACGGATCTGGCGCCCTCACCGAGCCCATCCACTATGTGGAAGTCAAGGGTTTGGATTGACGCTTGGAATGCGCGGATTTCGTCTTGATCCGGATGGTCTCCGAGGTTTGAACGTTAGCGCATCGTGCTAAGGTGGCAACTCACTCATGCGCGTCATTCGTGTGTCTGCGGCGTGTCCGCAAACATGAGCATTTTTAGCCATCAGGCATTGGAGGGGGTATGAAATCGAAAGTGGTTGTTGCGGGACTGAGCGTGCCAATGTCGAGATACGTGTTGATTGTCGCATCGCTATTGAGTGTTTTGGTCCTGGCGGCTGGATGCGCGTCGAGCCCGGACACCCCCGAGGCAAAGTCGACGGTGTCCGAGGAGAACTTCGCCGGCTTTCTCGACGACTATTCGAGACTTGAACCATTACAGAGTGAACCGGGCGTCCTGCTCTGGATAAACCCCGACGCTCCGCTTAAAGACTACAACACCTTTATTGTGGATCCGGTGGTGATGGAAATTGCTCCGGCATTGGCCCAGGGGGAGCGACCGGACCCTGAGAACGTTGCGCGTATCACTGAATACTTCCGTGAGGCCCTGACCCGGGAGCTGAGCAAGCATGCTGTCTTGACCGACACGCCTGGCGAGGGAGTAGGGCGGCTGCAGGCCGCCATTACCGGGGCGCAGGTGACCAGGCAGGAACTGGATGCCTGGCAGTTCGTTCCCGTTGCATTGCTTGTCACCGGCGCCGCCGAGGCGACCGGTACGCGAGACAAGGCATCCGTGCTGTTCATGGAAGCGAAGATGACCGACTCGGTGACGGGTGAGCTTGTGGCCGAGACGGTTCAGCAGGGCGTAGGCAGGGTATCGGGCGGCACCGATACGCGAAAACTCACCAAGGATGACGTGCAGAAGATACTGGACCACTGGGCTCAGCGGCTTGGCAATCGCGTCGCCAAGATCCAGGCTGGCGGCTAAGCGAAGATCCAGGCCACAGTGATCTGCGCGAGCGCCTCAAATCCGCCAATGTAAGGCGTTGACGACACGGCATAACAGGCTCTGTCGAGCAACGGCAACGCCGCAGTGATGGAGGTGGGACGCTTCCTTCGGGCGGGGCGAGGAGCGTCCATTCCGTTGAGTTCGGTAACCCCGACGTGCCGCCCAAGGTCGGCACGATTCTGCAGAGACAGCGCCTTGCGACCCTCGCCGCTAAAGGTCCATCACACTGATGCGGCCTTGGTGGTGGTGTGGGCGGCTGCGACGCGAAACGGGTTCCGAGTGGCCTACCAGGATGCCTACGAAGGGCTTCAGTGGTCCTATCTGGCGGGGATTGGGATTTCGTCTCTCGACGTTGCCTCTACCGGCCTGGCACGCCATTTTCGCCGGTAGGCCGACGCGGGTAGACCGACCCGTCGGCGGAACGCGGAACGAAAGCTCGACGGTTCCGTGTAGCCGACTTCGGTGGCGATTTGGTCGATCGGCAGGTCCGTCGCTTCGAGCATTTGTTTGGCTTCTTCCACGCGCACGGTCTGCACATATTCCACCGGCGACTGGCCTGTCGCGCGGCGAAATCGGCGAAGGAAACTGCGTTCCGACAGGCCGCTTCGCGCGGCCATGGCGCTGACTGGATTGCTTTCATCGTAGTGCTCGGCAGCCCAGAGCTGAGCGTCGGCGACGAGCTGATCGTCATGCTGGCGTTCGGCGGCCAGCGAGGCGTAACACATCTGGCCGTCGTTGTGGGGTTCCAGCAGGTAGACTTTCGCGATCCGTCGGGCCTCCTCGGCGCCGGCCAGCCGTCCGATCAGGTACAGCACCAGGTCGGCCCAGGCAGAAGCGCCGCCAGCGGTGATCAAGCGGTGGCCGTCGCCAGCCGGGACGAGAATACGTTCGGGCCGCAAACGAACCTTGGGATAGTGCCGCGCAATCATGTCTGAGAAGGCCCAGTGGGTGGTTGCATCGATGCCGTCAAGCAGCCCGGTGGCGGCCAGCAACAAGGCCCCGGAGCACACCGAAGTGATCAGTGCGCCGTGCGCGGAAGCCGCCGCGATCCATTCAGCCAGCAGATCGAACTGAGCCGGCAGCGGCGCTCGGGGATCCAGGTGCAGATCGGGCACGATCACCAGGTCGGGCAGCGCACGGTCGGCCAACGCGGCGTCCGGGGTGATGATCCGTCGATTGATATCCGCATACGGGCGACCGTCCAGTGATAGCAATGATGCGGCGAAAACGGGACTGCGCTGAGGAATCGCGTGGAGCATCTCCCAGTCCCGCCCCACGGATGCGAGGACATCCAGGATCGAAAACGTAGTCGATGTGCCGGCCCACGGCCCGCAGAGCACACTGGTTACGATGGTCGGGTTTCGCTGGTTCATACCGCAATGTCCGATTTTCACCGTTTTCGGCTGTTTTCCTTCTAACACGCATCCTTCATCGGCGCCACCATGCACCGGTATTCGGGGCCACCCTGCCCACGACACACCGGAGAATCGCTATGCATGCCCTTGTACAACCCCCCGCGTTTGACGACGACAAAGCCGAGGCCTTTGCTGAACGCCTGGTTGGCACGCTCGGCGAAGCCGCGCTGGCGCTGATGATGTCGCTCGGCCATCGGCTGGAGCTGTTCGACACGCTGGCGCAGCGATCACCGGTGCGCTCGGACACGCTCGCGGCTGCCACGGGACTGTCTGAACGTTACCTGCGTGAATGGCTCGCCGCACTGGTGACGGCGGGCGTGGTCGACTATGACCCCGCTGCCGGCCGCTATACCCTGCCACCCGAACATGCCGCGTATCTGACCCGCGCGGCAAGCCCGGATAACATCGCCGTCACGGCCCAGTTCATCAGTGTCGCAGGGTCCGTCGAAGACGCGATGGTGGCGCGCTTTCGCACCGGCGAAGGGCTGCACTACGGCGACTTCGAGCGCTTCCATGCAGTCATGGCCGAGGACAGTGCACAGCTCGTCGTCGCCGCGTTGATCGAGCATATCCTGCCGCTTGTGCCGGCACTCATAGGGCGTCTGGAAGCCGGCATCGAGGTGATCGATATTGGCTGTGGCGGCGGTCAGGCACTGCTGTGTCTGGCTGACGCTTTCCCGAACAGCCGGTTTCTCGGCGTCGATCTGTGCACCGACGCTTTCGCCACGACCCTGGTAGAGGCGCAGCGGCGTGACCTCGACAACCTGCGCTTCGAGGCGCGTGACCTCGCCCGCGTCGAGCCACTCGGACAGTTCGATCTGGTTACAGCGTTCGATGCTGTTCATGACCAGAAAGACCCCCGCGCTCTGTTGCACATGGTGCGTAATGCGCTGCGACCGGGCGGCGTGTTCCTGATGCAAGACATTGGTGGATCATGTCACCTGGAAAACAATATGGGTGATCCCTTCGCGCCGCTGCTTTACACCATTTCGCTGATGCACTGCACTCCGATATCCATCGGCCAGGGCGGGCCCGGCCTGGGCGCGATGTGGGGTGTCGAAACCGCTGAACAATATCTCGGGGCGGCTGGTTTCAGCAGGGTGCAGGTCCACCGCTTGCCCCACGACCCGATCAACGCCTACTTCGTCGCGCGCGTCTGAGTGCCTCGCTCTCAACCGAGACAAAACCATGAACAAACCCCTCGAACGCACAACCGCCATCGTGATCGGAAGCGGACTGTCCGGCCTCGCCGCCGCGCGCGAACTCGCGCAGCGGGGAATCGCGGTAACCATACTCGACGCTGCGGACCGCGTTGCCGACCCCTGGCGGGCACGCCACCCGCAGCTGAGGCTGAATATTCATCGTCATTTTGCGTATCTGCCCGGACTGCCGATGAGCCGGCGCGATGGCATCTTCGTGCGTCGCGACACGGTCGTAGACTACCTGGAGCGATATGCGGCCGGGCTGGCTGTCCCGATCCATTTCGGCGCCGAGGTGACGCGCCTGGAGAAGACCGGCGACGACTGGCTGGTGGCCACCGCAACACGCGATTTTGCGTGTGCACACGTGATCATCGCGACCGGCCGTGACCGGGTGCCGTATATCCCCGACTGGCCAGGACGCGACACCTTCAGCGGCGAACTGCTGCACGCCGCCAGCGTCGGTGACCTGGCACGCTTTGACGGCCGCCGCGTGCTCGTTGTCGGCGCCGGCAATTCCGGCTCCGATGTGCTGAATCATCTCGCCCGTCAGAGGCCCGCGGAAGTCCGGGTTGCCGTCCGTCATGGTCCGGCGGTGGTGCCCACCCGCGTGTTTGGCTTCCCGCTGCACCGCCTTGCGCGGGTTTTTGCGGCACTGCCGGCGGGCATGCTCGATGGGGCGTTCCGCCTAACCCAAAGGCTGTTTCTGGGTGACCTGGCACGCTACGGGCTGAACAGCCATCCGGATGGCGGCGGCACCCGGCTTGTGCGCGACGGCATTGCCTTTGCGATTGACGATGGATTTGTCGCCGCGCTGCGCAAGGGCCGCTTCAGCGTGGTCGGCGAAGTGCTCGGGTTCGAACGCGAAAGCGTGATCCTCGGCAATGGCGATCGCTGGGCACCGGATGTCGTCATCTGCGCTACCGGTTATCGCGCCGGCCTCGAAGGCCTGCTTGACGGCCTGGGCGTGCTCGGTCACCACGGCCAGCCGCACCATCCGCAAGGTGAGGCCGATGCGCGACATCCGGGTCTTTGGTTCAGTGGATTCAGGCCCACGTTTACCGGCTATTTCGATGCCGCCAGCATCGCCGCCCGCCGCATCGCGAACGGTATCGAAGCGTCGGCGTGCGCGGTTCCCACTGTGGCACCTGGCAACGCGCCGCGCGGCCCGGAATCTGCCGATGCACGGGCCGCCGCGTTATAGGCGGCAATCATCCACCACCGTCTGCATCCCAGCAGAGCGGGGTGCAGAGCGGGGTACAAATTGCAGAGCGGGGTCGGACCACGGCAATCCGTTGAAACAAATCGAGTTGGTAGTCCACAGGCGAGCCCAATTGAGCTTAGAGAAGCATTTTCGCCGGCGAAAATGCGCCTCTTAAGACTATGTGCGTCGGCCTACGACCCGACCCAGTTACACGCGTTTTTTGGTACCCAAATGCGGCCTCTAAGCGCCAGAACCGACTGAATCTGACCATAATATTGATACAAATTAATCAATTGGCTTGGTCCGACCCCTTCGGCTGCCGCTGGCTCCCTTCGGCTGGCCCTTCGGCTGCCGGTAGAACTCATTGTTCGAGACAGAGATCGACCACACGTCGCTTTCTTTCGAGACCTGCAACTGGTCGCCATCGCGTGCCGTGAACTCGCCGCCTGAAAACTGAAGCACGCGATAGGCCGGTTTGTCGCGCACCGAAATGTTGGAAATCCAGATCTCGGTGTCACGGTTCGGCTTGCGTATCACGCGCCAACCACAGGCCTGATCGTAGGGCGGCGCTTCCACTGAACAAGGCATGGTTCCGCTAGAATTGTATTCAGTCGGACCAAGGTCTTCAGGTTTGATCGACGCCTCTCCGCGGCACGCAGCGAGCGTGAAAATGATTGTGGCAGTCCTGCGCCCGCCCGCCCTGCGCCTGGGCGCTTCTCGCCTTGCTGAGATGCAACAAACTTATGGGACGAGACACTTGTATAGTGTCTCCCAAACAACCCAACACCTGCGCTGGCCCTCGCGCTCCCTGACGGCGTTGCGGATCGTCGCAGTAGCGCTGGCTATTCCTCCTCAGCGCGCCTTGTCAGGAACCACGATGCCTAACCTCAACCATCAAGTTATTTGGAAGACACTACACTAGGCAACCTGGAACCCCGGCGAGTAATATTGGCGCGCACCGGCGGCGCCTTTCGTCCGCCGGCTTCTGGAGAGAGAATCCGTGACAATACGACTGATCGTTGGCGCATGTTGCGCGCTGTTTGCATCCTGGGCGCAGGCGGATACGGCGGCCTCGCGCTGCGACCTCTATAAGAAGGGCGAGGACCAGGCCTTTGCGTCGGTCGCCTGTACTTTTTCACAACGCCAGGGCGCCGTCGGTATCCAGCTGGCCGATGGCACTCGGTACGATCTGACACCAACCGGTGACCAGCCCGGCAACTACAAGGATGCCACAGGGCGGCCTGCTTACCGAAACAGCGGCCTCGGCGATCAGGGCCAGATATTCCGCCTTCATGACATCAGTATTTTTGTGTACTGGGATACGGCGGTAAGTGAGTCGGAGTTCGATGCCACAACGGACTTGCCCTGTACTCGCGCTTCCGGTGAAACTGGATCATGCTCAGCCGGTATTCTGCGCATGGACGACGGCCAGGCATCCATTGTCATCAGCGATCCGGATGGCGAGGAATTCACGATCAACTTCATGACCGACTATGTCAATTCGGCTGGCCACGAGGTCGATGCAAAACTGTCGGGCGATACGTGGACAGTGGTGGTCGACGATGATGTGACCTATACGATTCCGGCCGTTGTGATCGCGGGCGACTAGCTTGCCGCGGCCCGCGGCAAGGGAGCGGCTGATGACAAACAGGGCAGTTCCACGACCGTATTGATTTGACTAAACTGCGCCGTGTCGATGGGTTTAGTCCGCACCGTATGGTTCAGCTCGACAAGGCGCTAAGACAAGAACCCAAAGCAAATCCAATAAGAGGAACGAAGCGATGGAAGAGCAAGTAGGAGCGGGACTGGGCATAGCCATTGCGTTGCTCATCTGGGTGATATTTGGCGCAATTGTGGGCTGGCTTGCCAGCCTGGTCGTAAAAGGGACAGGCCTCGGGCTCGGTCTGGACATTGTGCTGGGCATCGTCGGTGCGGTCGTCGGCGGCTGGTTGTTTCAGGCGCTCGGTATCTCCATCGGTACTGGCATTGTGAGCGCGCTGCTGACCGCTGTAATTGGCGCCGTGCTGGTACTGGTCGTCGTGAAACTCGTTCGAAAGGCCTGATTGCGACCCATACGGTCGACCGTCGCAGGGCGGGCGCCCTCATGAGCGCCCGCCGTTGCTACATCTATGTCCTGTTTCGCTTTGGATGGTTGAAGCAAACTTTGCCAATATGTTGCCGATTCCACGGGTGAATGCAACACCTGATCTCTAGTGCAGAGCGGGGTCGGACTACGGCAATCGTGCAGAGCGGGGTCCAACAATCGTGCAGAGCGGCAATCTGTGCAGAGCGGGGTCGGACCACGGCAATCCGTTGAAACAAATCGAGTTGGTAATCCACAGGCGAGCCGAATCGAGCTTAGAGGCGCATTTTCGCCGGCGAAAACGCGTCTTTTAAGACTATGTGCGTCGGCCTACGATCCGACCCAGTTACACGCGTTTTTTAGTACCCAAATGCGGCCTCTAAGCGCCAGAATCGACTGAAACTGACCATAATATTGATACAAATTAATCAATTGGCTTGGTCCGACCCCTTCGGCTGAGCCCCTTCGGCTGACTTCGAGAAGCCCCCTCGGTAAACTTCGAGAAGATCTCCCAGCCCATGAAGAAGACGCGCAGTATCGTCGAGGCGTACCCAAGAAACTGGGGAATGCGCGCTTGCGAGTTCGATCTGTCGTATTCTCATAGCCGTGCCCCTCGCATCCCACCTGACTCCGCGGAGTACGTGCGCCTTGATGCGGCGCGGTGGGCACGCGAATTGATCGCTCTTCTGATCCCGACTTTCAGGTACCCAACCATGCCCCACCCAGCCCATCCCACAGCCTTCTTGCTATGTACCCTCATAGCCGCACCGTTAACCGCCGCGCCATTCGACCAATCGCTGGAGCTACAAGGCATCGGCTTCCACGTGCAGTGCCCCAACGAGGGGTCGATCAACACCCTGAGCATCACCCCCTCCGGCCTCAAGGGGGACAACGTGGTCATTACCCGCGAAACGGACGGCGTGGTGACCGGTGCGGAAGTCGCGGACCTCGACGTGGATGGTTCACCCGAGGTGTACGTCTACACGCAATCCGCTGGAAGCGGGTCCTATGGCGGACTCATCGCCTATGCGGCCAACCAGGGCAAGTCCCTGAGCGAGATCAGCCTGCCGGGCATCGAAGATGATCCCGAGGCCATGCCGGGCTATATGGGCCATGATGAATTCGCGGTTATCGAGAACAACCTGGTACGCCGCTTCCCGGTCTATCGCGACGGCGATACCAATAACGCGCCATCCGGCGGCACGCGCCAGATCCAGTACAAGCTCGTCGGCGGCGAATCCGGCTGGATCCTGCGCAAGGATCGCATCGTCGATTACTGAGGCGACGCCGATTGTTGCTGGTCGTCTCTGGCGCTGTGGATCTGGTGATGAGTGGCTGGGACTTCAGCGCCGCGGACAGGTCTCTCGATACGGGCGGAGTCTATGGTCCGTCCCTGAACCACCAGGGCGTATCGATGGCCTTGTCCTTCGCGTCACCGCTCTCCGGATAGAAGGAATGCAGACTATCGGTTGTGTAGTACTTCCAGAACACCGGCTCGAAACGCTTTTCGAAGATCTCGAAATCACCGTTGGCCTGCGCGTTCTCGAGGAAGGCGCGATA
>Ga0316189_10000812_pt1 | contig 31257 bp, 24 predicted proteins | sample LowCovwburrow_MG_FD_204930 | JGI IMG/M metagenome (GOLD analysis project Ga0316189, IMG submission 204930) | Coastal sediment microbial communities from Maine, United States - Lowes Cove worm burrow | ecosystem: Environmental > Aquatic > Marine > Coastal > Sediment | place: USA: Maine...
GCCAACTGAATACGTGCATGAGGCGGGCATAAGGCCCGTCCGCCTGTGCTGGTTGCGACCCGCCCGGGCGACGAAAACCTGTCCCTGCGGGCCAGGTCCGACCGCTACTCGCATGCCAACTGCGGGCTGCCGAGTCCCGCGCTGGAACCGTGAGCACCGCACCGACGCAAACGCTACCCAGTCCTTCCGGGCTGGATTTTCCCGACGCAAACGCTACCCAGTCCTTCCGGGCTGGATTTTCCCCCGACGCAAACGCTACCCAGTCCTTCCGGGCTGGATTTTCCCTTCGTGATGTGGGAGGACAACGCCGCCGCGGCCCGACTGCTGTACGAGCAGGTGATGAAGCGCAGGCGTTGACCGCCTTACGCTGGCAGCGCGACACCTTATTGGTGGCGGATATCTACGCGTTGTGGGGCTGCGGCTGCCGCTGACCCGCGAGGCGCAGCCACTGGTCGTCAGCCCGAGACGCTGACGCACCTCGGTCTTGTAAATCAGTCTGTTCCCTACTCGGGCGTTCTTTCAAATGCTCACCACTTGCGAAAGTGGTCGTGCCGCCTATCCGTGCGTATGGCTATCCGAAACGGTAGCTTGGGTTGGGAGAGGAGGCGGCGTGCGGGGTAGGGGCGCACTCCGTTAGGACGTCCTCCTTCTTCAGTGCAGTCTGTCACGTCGGCCGTGCCCGCACCGCGGCCCTTTTTGGGCTCCACTGCCGATCGCGTGGGCCACTAGCTCCGAGGACTCACCGAAGATTGTTCGTTGAAAATTCACGATCTACTGCATCACATCGCTTGGTTATCGCCACCGCATGGCATTCTCTTTCACAAACAGCGATGCGACTCGACCAGGGCAGCGCAGCCGGCCCGCAGGCTGGGTCGCGCCGCACCGAAGCGCGACTTCTGCAACCGACGCTACAATCAAGACACAACAACGTTGTTACGAGTAGCAATCGCCGTACCGGATGCTCGAGCACTACGGTTGGACAGTCGGCGCTTGTGCACGATACTGGAAGCTCGCGGTGTTCTGTTGGCAAGGGTTGACCAACCGTGCGACCATCGCCTCGCTGAGGCGCGGCGCGGTCGCTCGCCCCAAATCACCCCCTCTCTCCAATGCAGCGACCCACGCTGCATCACCCCCTCACCCACGCGATCGATAAACGCGCTGGGCACATTCGAAGAACGCAACTATGAAGATCGACAACGATCAGGTCCGTCGACTGGCGGCTTTGGAACTCAACGCGGCTACCTACAGCGGGGCCCTAAACGCCGACGAATGGGACGGTGCCACCCTCCCTCGCCGAGGCACACCCATTTACGACATCAACGGTACCGTTCTGTTCCATCGGTTCGCGGTGAAGAATGGGCGAGCCGGGGCGGGCTTTGTCGATGTCGCGGGCCACGAAGCCCTCGGCGCCCCCTTGCTTGCGGCGTCATGGGGCGCACCGTGGAACCAAGCCGAACTCAAGAAGGCAGCGATCGCCGCGGTGACGAAGGGCAAGCGCAGGCTGAAGTTCACCCGCACGCGCTTCGTCGCGTACAGCTACCCGAAGCTCGCGCTGCAGCTGCTCAACGGCAAGGAAGAGGTTGCGATGGTCGAGCTCTTTACATGGAAGCGCGTCCCGGCCCCCCCCACGGGCAAAAAACCACGAAAACCTCTGGAGCCGGAGAACTTTGAACGCTGGTCGTTGCTCGACGAGATGCCGAGGTCGAAGCAACTGAGCCGCTCGCGCAACTTCCAGAAGCGGTTAGAGGTCTGGGATAAAGCGGAAAAGCGAAAAGCGAACCGGAAGTTCCTCTACGACAGAGTCTCGCTGGCGGCGTTCAAGTCATTCGTGATCAAGAACCCGTTCGTGGACACGTGGGAGGTGCACTACAGCAAGCGCTCCACCGACCACCATGTCTGCTTCGAGCTGCGGGGCCAAGAGACCAATGTTTGGTGCGTAGGGGCCAGCACGCAAATGCTATTGGACTTCTATCGCTACGAGTACACGCAAACGCGCTTGGCAGTGGAACTCGGGCTCGGCACGGCCGCCAACCCGAACGGACTGCCGTACTCGAGGGTCGGCGACGTCGTGGACGTGGTCGAGGCCATGAGTTCCAACGCTCTGGACTGCACCATGGTGGTCAACCCAGGGTGGACAACGTTCCGAAACGAACTGAAGCAGAACCGTCCGTTGATCAGCTTCGTACCCGGGCACTCGCGAACCGTTGTCGGCTACACGCGCACGCGTCTCCTGCTCCCGAGCGTCCTTGCTTTCCGCGGTCTGCTGGTCTTCGATCCGTGGCCACCAAATGCTGGGGTTATCACGCGCTGGGAGAACTTCGACACTCAGACGTACCAGTATGCCTATACGTCGGCCGTGACCCTCGCGTAGGGTCGAAGCCAGCGATGGCAGCGGACTCGCGCAAGGAGGACGAGAGGATCGGGGCGGCGCTGGCGGCAGCGGGCCAACACGCATCGCACGCGGCTTTGCTGGTCGTGGGCGAAACGCTCGCCACGCCGATTCCGATCCTGGATCCCTCGGGTGGTTTCGACTCCTGGTTTGTCCCGATTGTGGCGGGGGATGTCCTCCCCGCATACCTTCGCCTTTCCGCCGAGCTGGGGCTCGTGTCCTGTTCGCGCTTTGGACGGCCCCAGGACTGCAAGGCCTGGCTCGACCCGCTGGCCATCACAAAGCGAGCACTTGAGCATGCGGGGACATCGCACGCGCTAGCGCCCCCGGTGCTGAGTTTCGATTCCGTACCCGCCCGGATCGCGTGGCGGGTTGTCCTCGCCTCGGGAACGATATTCGTTGCGGGTGAGACCGTGTATCGGGCCAGGCCGTAGCCACGCCTGCACGCCAAGGGCGGCGAAACTTGCAAGTGACGCGACGGGCACCGTTGAAGCAGGAGCGGACGCTGCTCCTGCGCTGCGACCTCGTGCCAGTACTCGCGGCACCGCTTCGGTGGCTACAGCTCGCGCGGGACAACCACGGCACTGCCCGCCGCCATCGGTGAAATGATGCAGCCCCGGTCGCCTTGAGTCGGCCATCGCATTCAAGCCGCGGGCAGGTCAACCCATCGATGTCGAAGACACGGGCCAGCAGTTGAGCCCAGGCGATTCTCGACGGCGTGGCAGGGCCCCGGTTCTTCACATCAACGGGACGCCCGCTGAACGTCAGCGGTCTCGTTTGCGGAAGGCTCGCTCTGCCCCGGACGGCGACTCCGCACAGGAGCGACCGCGGCACGCAAGTGGTGAGCGTTCGAGAACACGCCGGCGCATCGCACCGCCGCAACTTCGCTTCGTGCAAGAGATCAGAGATCAAGCGGGAGGCGGGTGAGCAGCGTGCGCTAGCTTTGTGGTGCTGTCGTGGTACGCGGGGCAGCACGAGGGCGATGTGCCCGATCCGTCTACAACGCATTGACGGTGCATCTGTTCGTTGGGTCCTCCTTGAGGATCCGAGAAAAAGGCGGTGAAGTCGACGGTGGTCCGGTGACAAGCGCTTACGGGCGATGTTCACAGGCAAAGCAAACGCGAGCCTGTTGGGTCTCACAAGAAGTGGCGGACGTGCACGTCATGGCCCTGGCCACCCGCGACCCGAGGCGCAACCCCTCAGGACGGCCATCTCGATGGCGGTCGACGACGAGCCACACGTCATGCCGCCTGCGCTCGGAGCGTGTACGGTGGCCGGCGGACGATGCGACTTGAGAAGAACACGACTCCCCCCGCATTCGATGCGACAGGCACAGATGGAGAAGACATCAGTCTTCACGGCCTTGCGAGTCGAAGACTCTGGCTCATCATGTCACGCTTCGCCGCATGTCCGTTCTGCTCTTTGCGGCTCGACAGGGTCGCAAGAGCGTACGCTGAACTCCACGACCGTGGCGTGGAAGTGTTGGTGGTGTTCCCCTCCTCGCTCGAACGCTTGCGCCGCTACGCGGACAAGTACAAGCCGCCGTTTCGAGTTGTCGCGGATCCCGACGAGCGGATTCTGTCCCTGTACCAGGTCGAGAATAGCTGGAAGGGAGAGCTGCGTAGCATCGTGAATCCGGGCAAAGTCGTCCGGGCCCTGCGTGCTGCGAAGCAGAACCCTCTCGCCGTGGATAGCGCCGTGCACCAGATGCCGGCCGACTTTCTGATCGATCGAAACGTGATTGAGCAGGTGCGCTACGGTGAACGATTGGACGATGGATTTGACCCGTCCCATGTCTTGAGGTGGGCAAACAGTGCGCGTAGCGCCGCTTCCGACAACACTGTCCAATGAGCGAGCAGTCCCTGCGCCGAGCCGCGACAGGGAGCGACCGCGGCGCGCAAGTGATGAGCGTTCGAGAACACGCCCGCATACCGCACCGTCGCAACGCCCGGCGGAGGCACCAACGCGATGAGCTTGGCGACAGCGCGCTCGGATGCTGCTGTGTCGCTAGCGAGCAGCGGGGTGAGAGTCCGGCGGCGCGAGGAGAAGCGGTGTGGTGACACGAGCCTTCCCTCCGCCGCGCAGCTCGGGGAATCTCCAGCTCTCGAGCGCGTCGGCAATGCACTCGGCGACCGCGGGCTCGGCGATCGTCGTCGACTGGACGGTGGCCCACGCGACCTCGCCCGTGGCCTCGATCTCGTAGTCGAGCAACACCCGCCCGCCGAGCGTGCTGTCTTCGTCCAGGTAAGGCTGATAGCAGCTGCGCACCTCGTCGAAGTGTTCGCGGATCACTCGACGGATCTCGACCTTGTCGATGGTTCCTATCACCGCAGACTTGCCCACGCGCACCACGGCGGGGTCCCCCTCAGAGGACGTGGTGGGCTCGGAGGTCTGCGCCGCGGCGTTCGTCGCGTCGACGGGTTCCGGCGTTGCAGTCGGAGGCACCGACGGCACGGACGAGGCCGGTTTCGAGCAACCGGCGGCGGCGAGCGCCACCACCACAATCGCCGAACGTCGCATGCGCGCGACTGTAGCAGCCACAGGAGTCCGGGCGGCGAAAATGCAATACGGACGGGGAGTCTCCGAATCCTGATTCTCAAGGGTCAGCAATCGCAGGAGCTCTTCCTCCGGAGCTCTTCTTCTGGAGCTCTTCCTTGCCAGCCCCACCAGTCCCCACCATGTCCCAAATGGCGCCATGTACACAACCTGGCGCTCAGCAGGCTTTCGACATGCGTCCATCCAGTAGACAGCGGGCCGGACGTCGCGGTGCTCCACGTCGTATCCTTTCGTCTCCAGGCGATCAATCGAAGCTGAAGTTGAACACCGTCGTCGTGCAGGCCTTGACCGCTTTGCCGTCGTCCATGAATGGCCGGAAGCGCCACGAGCCGATCGTGCTCACACAGATCTGGTCGACAAGTGGGTCGCCGGATTTCTCGGAGACCTCGATGTCTGTGGCTCTCCCGTGCCGGTCGACGCAAAACCCGAGCTCGACCTTCACGGGCTTGCCCCGCGCAGCGGTGTCGGTCGCGGCTAGCTCCCGCTGGGGCGGGTCGGGCGAGTAGATCGCGTCCTCCATGACGGCCCGCAGCGGGCGCTGTTGTCCAGGGCCGGAGTCATCGCTTCGCCGCGACGTCCCACCAGCGGGAACCTCGCTGGGCATGACGAGCTCCTCGGACTCGGGTATCACCACTTCTTCGACGACGTCAAAGTCGTCCTCCGGTGGGGGAGGTGGGGGCTTGGGGCTGGTCGGTGATGCGGTCGTCTGCGGCGCCCGCATCGGAGTTACTGGCGGGTCCGGCTGCGACGTCCCGGCCTGGGTCGCGGGCTTTCCACAGCCCGCGAACGCGAAGCAAAGCGCGACGATTCGCGCTCGATCGGGGGTCGTCATAGCGATGCTCGGGGCCACGGTGCGCGCAAAGTACCGTCAACCGTCGCCTCTGGCGACGCCATTGCATCGCGACCGACGATTGGACTCAATCGGCCACTGGGCGGCGTTGGTTCCTCGTCGTGGACGCAGTCGCCCAAGAGTTCGTCACCCGCGCTGGTGTCGCTGCCCGCGGGTCGACTTGCGATATGGCCCGGGCGCTGCCGACGTCGGCGCATTCGTTGTGCTCGCGGCGGAGCTCGGGCTGGACGCATCCCGCTTCGAGCAGGACATGCTCTCCGAGGAGGTGGGGAGCGAGGTCGCGAGCCAAGCCCGCGTCTGTGCCAACGCCGACGCTCGCGGCACACCGAGCTTCTTCGTTGGCGGCGACCTCGTGATGGGCACGCGAGGGTACGAAGCGCTTGCAAAGGCCGTCGCTTCCGAGCGACTCGAACGCGGCTAACCGACGCGCACAGATGCGTGACGCAGCGAGCGATGCCCCGAGCCGGCGTACACCGCTGCGCGGGCGCGGCCCCGAGCGAATTCCCCGTTGGAATCACCAAAACGCCTTGGGGTTCTTGCGCGGGGCGGGGTCGGGGTTGAAGGCCAGCGGCGTTGGGTAGCGGGGCGGTCCCGTGTCGTTGCGGCCGGGCTGCGAAATCGCGCGGTGGAGATGGAGACTCCGTCTCGAGTTTGTGTGGGGCGACTCGTACCGCCCTGGTATTCTGCAAAGCAGGTGCAACCCTCACGATTCGATCCCTGGCTATTCGCGGCACTTGTCACCCTCTCCTTGGGGTGTCCCAGCAGCGAAGATCCTCGTCGCGGCGGCGACGCGGCGGGCTCGACGAGCGGAACGCCGACCGCGGTCACCGCCACGGGGACGAACGACCCCACGACAGGGCTCACGACAGGGCTCACGACGGGCGCGAGCGCGACCAGCCAGGGCGAAACCGACTCAAGCACGGGCGGTGAAACCGGGGTCGCGGATGGATCGAGCGAGAGTGGTGACCCCGCCCCGGAGTGTGGCAACGGGATCGTCGAGGGGGACGAAGCGTGCGATGACTCGGGCGACTCGGCGGCGTGCAACATGGATTGCACCGCCGCGGAGTGTGGAGATGGCTATGTGAACCGAGCCGCAGGCGAGGTCTGCGATGACGGCGACACCGACCCCGGCAACGGCTGTAACAATCTGTGCTTGCCTCGGAACTGCGGTGACGGTGTCGTCGAAGGCGCCGAAGTTTGCGACGACGGAAACCGGGACCAGACCGACGGCTGCGTTGGTTGTCAGGACGCGGTGTGTGGCGATGGGTTCATCCAGGCGGGCGTCGAAGACTGCGATGACCAAAACATGGACGAGACGGACGCGTGTCTGTCGGACTGCGTGGCAGCGTCTTGCGGAGACGGGTTTGTGCAAGTTGGCGTCGAAGACTGCGAGGATGGCAACGCAGACGATACGGACGCATGCGTCGGCTGCCAGGATGCGGTCTGCGGCGACGGGTTTGTGCAAGCGGGCGTCGAAGACTGCGACGATCAGAACGCTGACCCCGATGATGGCTGTGATGCGTGTGCCTCCACCTGCGGGAACGATTGCTGGGGCGATGAGGGGTGCATGACCGATGCCGGGCGCTGTGTACGGTTCACGTGTGCGGACGGCGATGGAGCGGCGACGGCGTGTGATGACTGCTTCGGATGGCAGCCTGTGTCGTATGACCAGTGGCTCAATGGCGGCTACTGCAACGACATCACCGATCGGTACCGCGCCGACCATCAGTACGAAACGCGGTGCGGAGGGGCGCCCGTGTGCTGCGGCGACCCGGCTGGTTGTGGCGGAGGCGACAACGCTTGGCACTTCTCAAGCGGTGCGGGGACACGCTACCTTGGCCCGTGCCTGGGCTGCATGGGCGTCGATAATTGCACCTTCTGGGACGAAGTCGCGACGGGCACGTACACCCGGATTACCGCCTGCGAACGCATGTAGCTCGAATCTGGCATCGGCGTCGTCGACCGTGCGCAGGTGATCGTGTGTGCGCTGGACCGCGCCCACCTCGGCGCATCTCGAATCGTCGACGCGCTCGGGCTGGCGCGGGCGGGCCTGCGGGACCGCCTCTTTTCGGACGCCGCGCTGGGCCCGAAGCTCGCTGGGTCGCGGCCCGGCTTCCGCGAGTCGCTCTTCGATTGGCTGGAGGCCGCGTGGGTACTCTCGAGGCTGTAGTTGTCCTGAGTCACGACATCAACGCGTCCACGGTGGAATCAGGTCTTCGACGGGGCCCACGTGGGCCCGGCACGTCAGTCTAGACGCTCAAGAAGCCCCAAGCCCCCGCCGAGTCGCAACCCACAACGCCCCATCCACCGACACCACCCCCGTAGTATCCCGACCCGGCCCAAGCCTATCCAACGCAGTCCACGCCCCACTTCCCCCTCGCGGCCGCCGAAGCAATCCGCCCATGGTCGATGCATACACATGCTCGCCAACGATCGTGAGCCCCGATGGATTGATCCGCCCCCCGCCGAGCACCGTAGACACGACGCTATCGTCCACACCCGGCCGCAAGTGCACGACGCCAGCGGCATAGGTCCCTACCCACAACGCGTCGCCATCCGTCACCACGGAGGTTACCCAGTTGTCGGGCAGCGCTCCGTCGAGCATCGAGTATCGGCGCCACGGCTCCTGCTCAGGCCAAGCGATCAAACCGACGGTGGTGCCGAGCCAAAGCGTACCCGCGGTGTCTTCGGCCACGGACCACACGGCCCAGCGCTCACGGGGCCGAGCTCGATCCGCGCGGACCACCTTACCTTCGTGAACGATCACAAAGCCGCGTGCCGTGCCCGCAACGACGTCGCCGTTGGCGCGGACCATCACGCTGAGCACGTGCTCGTGCGGCATGCCGGCCTTTCGGCCAAGGACGGTGACCTCGTCCCCGCTGAGCTTTGCCAACCCACGTGCGGTCGCGACCCAAACGGACCCGGCATCGTCGACAGCGAGAGCGTTGATCTGCGGATCCACGCCCCGCGCCTCCACACGATGCCAGCCGGTGTCGTCGTGGTAGGCGAGCCCTTTGTCGAACGTCCCAATCCATAGCCGACCCGTGCTGGGGTCGTGCGCTGTGGCGGAGATGTCACGGGAAGGAATCGCACTTCGCAGGTGCGCAGTCGCGGCGGTTCCCGGGCCGGCATCGATCCAAAGTCCGTCGTCGGTCGCGATGCACCGCTTGCCCTTGTTCATGTCCGTGGCACGAACGACTGCGCCCGCGTACTCGGTGCGGCTCTTGCCCGGTGTCGAGCCGCTCCAGCTGACAAGGCCGTCGCCCACGGTCGCGACCTGGACGGTGTCGCCGCTCAACCGCACGCCGCGCGCATCCACCCCGCTCACACGCTGCAGCCGACTCTTGCCTCGATACAGGCCCTCGAGTGTGCCGACCCAAAGCTGGCTGCCATCGGCGTCGATAGACCAAACGATCGTGTCGTCGAGCACCGAAGGCCTCGCGACCAGCTGGTCTCGTCCGACGGTCCACAGTCCGGCACCCGCGGTTGCCGCGAGCGTCTCGCCATCGAATGTGGCGAAGTCGGTGATGCGCAGCTGAGCGGCCGACGCAGCCTCGGCTTCAAACACAAGCGGCGCCACAGCATCGCCGTCGTACCGAAGCACTCCCGCTCCCCACGTCCCCACGAGCAGCGCATCGCCATCCCAGGACAAAGCCCGCACGTCCTTGGTCTCGATCGTTTGGGCTACGACAGGCGTACCGCGAACCGGCACTCGAACGCGCGCAAGCCCACCTTCGGTGCCGACCCACCAGTGGGTGCTGTCGATCTGAAGCAACGCACTCACCTCCGAGCCCGGGAGTCCCTCGATGGCGGTGAGCCATCCGGTCTGCTGCCCATCGGGGCCCAGCGTCGCGAGCCCCGCCGCAGTCGCGGCCAGTACCGACTTCCCCGACCGCGACACGGCGCAAGCGCGAACGTCCGAGCCGGGGGCGTGCACCTCAACCCTGGGCTCACCGAACGCGAGCATGGCGACTGCGCTGACGAGAGTTGCGATCATGGCGTCACCGGCGAAAGCGTGCGGGTGAAACGCCGACTGTTCAGCGCTCGATCGGTGGTGACGAACTCTGCCCGTATCGGAAAGCGAACGCCCGCCTGCGGCTCCCAGCGGCCGACAAACCGACCCGCCGACTCCCGCTCCAAACTCAAGGTCGTGCCATCGGGAAGGTGTGCCTCCACAGCCCGACTGTCGAGCACGCGCCGCGGGCCGCCCAACGGCAGACCCACCCCGCCCAAACGCTGCCGTTCCTCGTCGGCGGTACCTGTCTCTTGCTCTGCGATAATCGTGATGGCGCCGTCGGCCTCGTGCACGACGCTTACCGCCATCTCAGGCGCCCGCAGATCCACGGTGTACTCGGCCGTCATGCGTTTCACGGAGCCGTCGGCCAACGTCACGCGCACGGCGACGGTGTACTGCCCCGCGGCCGTGCCTTCATCCACCAAAAAGCGAACGATCCACTTGCCCGAAGTGGCATCCCAACGCGCGAGCTTGGTTTCTCCGAATGGGAAGACCACGACGACACGGCGCGCGTCTTCGGGTGCCGGGATGAGGATCTCGGGATCCCCGGGCTGGATGTCGCCGGGTCGCAGGGTGGCTTCGCCGCCTTCGCCAAGGTCGCGCCCGCTGATGGTGGGCGCCGCCTGCTCTGCGGCACGGCGCCGCTCGATCTTGTGCTCCCGATACGCGGCATCCGACTCGAGCACCAAGAACGCAGTGTGGCGACTCAAGACCCCGTACTGCTCGCTGATCTGAATCACCTCGTCGCGCGTCTCGGCGTTTTGTTCGAGTGCGCGCACGTGGTCAAACGCCCATTGCTTGTCGAGCCCTGGCATCGGCGATGAAGCGGCGAGAGACACGGTCTGGGACCACGCGCCGTCGAGACTGGCGCCCACCAGCGTGATGGCCGTAGGCGCCGCGTCTTCGCTCGCGGTTCGGATATAGGCGACGGGCCGTTGCCCCTCGAAAATGGTCTGCGTGGGGCTCTTGGCGACTTGATGGGGATCGGCAGCCACGAGGGTGACGTCGCGAACCCGACGCAACCGCGGGGCCACATCGAGGAAGGCTGCGAACCACTCGGCCTCGCCCGAGGACTGCGGGCGCTCGACACGACCACCCGTACGCCCACCGATCCGCCGCAGCAGGTCGCCGTCAGCCCCGCGTCCAAGCACCATCGCGTGCAGGGGAACATCGCCCAAGCTGCGCTCGGCGTGCTGGAGCAGGCTCTCGGGGTCGGTCTCGCCCCAGGTCGGTACGCCATCCCCCAACACCACGACCTGCGTGGTCATCGGGGGCCCGGCCGAGGCCAGTGAAGCTTCGACGGCGTCGAGTGCCGCGCCGAGATCGCTGGCGCCATCGGGCTCGATACCGTCGATGAACGCCATCGCATCCACCACGGCATCGGGGGTTGCACCCACGAACCCCGATGCGTGCGGCCGCGTCGAAAGATCGGATGCCAGCACGGTGAACTCGTCGGCGGGCCCCAGCGATTGCAGCATGACGTGCAGCGCCTCGCGGGCGAGGCCCCAGCTATCCAACGCGCTGCGGGAGGTGTCCATGACCACGATGAGTCGGCGGGGTGCATCCCCCCGCTCGGGGGCGGTGATCGCTGTCCAGTCTGGGCTGAGCGACACCGAAGTGAACGTGCCGTGCGGGGTCGTCTGACGGCCGACGCTGGCAGGCGCTTCGCCGACGGCAACCCGGACACCGCCCATCGGCGCGACGTCGGTTTGGTCTCGAACGATCTCGTCGTCCACGCGCACCAAGAGCCGCCCGATCTTGCCTTGAAGCGTGGGCGCTGCGGTCGGGACGACGACCTGCCACTGCTCACCATACGCGGTGACGGATCGGTGCAACGGAGCCAGGTAGCGCAGGACGACTCGCTTCTGACTCTCAGGCTCGATGGGGAACACGCGGAGCTTGAACGTGTTGCCCTGCTCCCACTCCAGCAACGCGGGATCCTGCATCGAATCGACGATGTCCTGGTAGATCTTGCGCGCCCGCTCCTTCTCGAGGACCTCGCCCTCCATCAGCGTGCCGTCGATTTCCATCGCAAGGCCCGTCACCACCGCGCCATCGGGGAGCGGAAAGCGGAAGGTGCCCTCGAGCACCTCGGATGTCGGGTTGTCGAAGCGGTGCTCGACCTCATACGCGACGAGGTGTCCTGAGACATGGGCATCGATGTGCACGGATGCCAGGTCCAGCTGCGCGGTCAGATCTGTCCCACCGCTGATCTCGAGGGTACCGATCCCCGCCGAGTCTGCCATGGGCGGCTCCAGTTCCCACTGCGGCGCGGCGTCCGGCCACTTCGTGTCTTGTTCGTCGTCCACGCCAACGAAGTCCACAGGCTCAAACGGTTCCTCGGGGGCACCGTCCCCGACGCGGACCCCACTGGGTGCACACGCGGTGAGTGACAGTGCGGCGAGCACCAGCATCGAGCCCCTATGGTGCGTGATGCTCATCGGGCCACCTCGATCTTTGCGACGGTGATCGTCTGCTTCTTCTTGAAGAGGCGGTACGGAAAACTGTGCTGCGCCTCGTCGTCGCGGCCCTCGTTGAGCACGACCAAAACCTCGCCGCGTGCCTCCTTGTCGGCCGACCCGCTTCCCCCGAAGTAGTTGACTTGGACCTGATACGCACCCGTGCGCGCTTTGGGGGCGGTGAAGCTCTCGGGGCCGTAGCCCGACGTCACGTCGTCGAACAGAGCCGCGCCATGGCGGCCCTTGGTGTGGCTGTAGAAGATCTTCTCACCGCTCGGGGTACGAACCCACAGGTCGACGTCGGTGCGGTCGGTGTCCCACGTCAGGTAGATCTTGATGTCGTTGACCGTTCCGCCCTTGAGCGAAAGCGCCTCGATCTCGGCCGCTGCGGTCTCGGCGGCGGTCGTGTCGCCCGCGGCGTTCGCTGAGCGCCGAACTTGCGCAAAAACCTGGGCGAGCCGCTGCTTGGCCGGGTGCCGCAGCTGCTGTGGTGCCGAGTCATCGTCGACGATCGAGGACAGGAGCGTTCGCGCTTCCTCGCGCCGCTCCAATCGCAGGGCCACATCCGCAAGCTCAAAGCGGATGCGCGCATCGTTGGGTCGCAGCGAGCGCGCCACGGTGAGTCGCTGATGCGCGGCATCGAGGTCCCCCTGCTGCTTGAGGATTGTCGCCAGCGCGCGATGGGCTTCAGGGTCGGTCGCGAGCAGCTCAGTGACTGCGGAGTACGCCCGCAATGCTTCGGCGGGACGCCCCAGCTCGGTCAGCAGGTCGCCGAGCAGTCGAACGACGACAAGGTTGTACGCATCGACCTCGCGCCACGCCTTGACGGCATTGAGGGCATCGCCAGGCTTACCCGCTGCGATGAGCCCTCGGGCGTGCGCGACTCGTGCCTCGCGGTCACGCGGGTTGTCGGCGACGGCCTTGGCCAGCCGCTCGAGCCGCGCGTCGTCCACCGCGTCGCGGGGTGGGGCGGAGTCGACCCCTTGCACCGAAAGGCGCTGCGTTGTTGGGGGCGAGCCGACCTCACCCTGAACGGGAGGTCCGAACAGCGCGGTCAGCAACATCAGCGTGGGCGTCCAGGTCATCATGCGACGCCACCTCTACGGCTGACGGCACGCCTTCGATTCCCCGGTTTTTGCTCCGTTGGCCGCTCAAATCGCCCGGGAATAGCGTCGCCCGCCCGCGCGTCTTGCTCGGTGCTAGCCGTCTTCGAGCGTGTAGATTCGGGTCTCGAGCTCCTCACGCGCAGCCGCAAGATCGGCGCCGAGGTCGAAGTAGGTTTGGTCGCGCCGCGCATCCGCGGTGTCGAGCCCCGTGGCGACCCACGAGAACACACCCTGAAGCTCCTCGACGTTGCCCGCCCCGTCGTCGACGGCGAGTTCAAAGCCCACCGCGAGGCCAGCCCGCACGACCGTGATCTTCGTGTCGTCGTCGGGGACCGGCCGGCCGCCCGTGAGGAAATGCGGCTCGTCCTGCAGGTGGACCCACAGCAGCTTGGCCTCCGCAACCTGATCGCGCAGGGTCGTCTCGAGCATGTCGCGGACGGCTTTGCCCGGGTCATCCCCAAGCCAGCCCATCCAGTGATCCGGTTGGGTGAGCGCCCGAAGATCGTCCGCGTTGTCGGCCATCGGCGGCACCGTACAGCACGAGCACCGCGCCCGGCTATGTCGTTCGCTGCGGGAGCGCGCCGCGCTGCTCGGCGGCGAGCTGCCAGTCGACCATGGTGTCAAACGCAACCAGGAGCTGCTGCAGCCCCTCGGAGTCTCCCTCGAGAGATTGCAGCGCGTAGACCACGGCCTCGATCGTCGACAGCTGCCGTGAGGGATCGGGCGCCCGACGAATCCGGTAGTTCCCGGGCCTGGGTGGGGTGATGCTCGCGCGCGGCAGCGTTTGCAGCGACGGGCTGTCCCGCATCAACTTGTGGGCGGTGGACCAAGTGCCGTCGAGCACGACCAACGTCTTCGGTGCAGGCGCGAACTCGCGGAGGTCGGTCGCGTCGGCGGTGGGATACAAGAGCGCCGCATCGTTCAGCGCGGTGCCCTCGTAGTGCAGGCTGCCGTCTCGCGCAGCGTCTGGAATCTGCACCTCGACGTTGGTGAGGCCCAGCCGAGCAAAGCGGACGGTGTTGAACGCATGCCGGCTCTCACGCGGGTGCTGGATAATGACCAACCGCGTCCGCTGCTCGACACGACGAATGAGCGCGCACAGGCATGCGACGCGCGGCCGCATACACCGCCAGCAGCTCGCCCGCCCGCCTGACTCCGCCTCCAAACCGAAGCAAGCGTAGCAGCTGGGTGGATCACCGTGATTTCACTGCTACGGTTGTCCGCGTGTGGCGTGGGGTTCTGCTCGGTGTGACGCTGCTGCCCCAGGCGTGTGGGCAGCCGTCCGACGAGCATCAGCTGCGCGACCGAAGCTTCGAAGCCCGCTTCGACGACGAGAGCGGCCAGGTCCCCGTGACCAGCGTGCAGGGGGTCTCCAGTGTGCTCGCGGGCTTCACGAAGGTCCCGTACCGCAAGCTTCCCGCCGCCTACCTCGCACGCACCGAGCAAGATGTCGCGCCGTTCGCGGCGAGGCTCCGCCGCAAGAGCTACTACGTCATCGAAGGGGCCGACCGTTTCCGCTTTTTAGCCGGCCGATTTCGCATCAACGCGTTCGTGACACACGACCCAGCCTGGGAGGCTGCGGCCGAGACGTACGACGAGGCGGAGGCGCAGTACCTGCTGCTCGACTCCAGAGTCCCGCGACGGCTCGTCCAGTTGCAGCAACGCTTGGCGAGGGACGGCCACGACGCGCAGGCGTTCGAAGTGCGCGAGGCGTTTCGTCATCCCAAGCTCAACGCCGACGACGGTGGGGCGAGCCGCAGCCGTCACATCTACGGTGAGGCAGTGGATCTCGTTATCGGCGACATCGATCGCGATGGCACGGCCGATGCCGCCGACAAGGCGATCGTCATCGAGATCCTCGACAAGAGACTGATCCGCAACAAGGGCGGCATTGGCCTATACCCGGGCACGCAGACGGTGCACTTCGATGTTCGTGGTCATCGAGCCCGCTGGGACAGCTACTGATCCGCGGGTGTCTCTACGAGCGTCGCTAGTTTCAACAAACTGCCACTGATTGTCGATCTTCGTCTGGCCTCAATCCCATGGGCCGCTCCTTGTCATCCTCGTATTCGGGATTACTCGAGCGCGCGCCGCTGACGTACTCTCGGTGTGCCCCACGTTCGATCTCGCTGGAACCAGCGAAGCGGTATACCGTGCAATCCACGGTGGCAGAATCTAGCAAGGGTCGGTTGTGGTTTGGGGCAGTGGCTGTGGCCATGTTGGTTGCTTTGGTCTGGTGGTTTTCTGGGCGGGGTGAAGCCACTGTCGAGGACGACACGGCGACGGCGGCTGACGCGACCGATGCTCCGACGCGCGCCGCTCAGCGGGGCTCAGCCAAATTAGAGCTCAAAGCTCCGCTTGCGGTGCTTGCATGGCAGCGCCCGACCGCGAGCATTTCGGGCACGGTGAAGGACTCGGCGGGCCGTCCGATATCGGGGGCGCAGGTCTGTGTGTGGACCCAACACCAAGACGCACCGAGTGCGATGACCCGCGATCCTCGGTGCGAGAAGACAGGCACCGACGGCTACTACGCGATCCGCGATCTGCCGCCGGTTCACCTCGAGCTCAGTGCTTCCGCTCCGCAGCACGTGCCGCAGGTGTACAAAGTCGATGGCCTCGCCACGCTTCGCGTTCGCCCGGGTGAGGTGAAAACTGATGTCGACTTCGTCCTCGACGCAGGCGGCGTCGAGGTGTCGGGCGTGGTCAAGGATCTCGCAGGAGGCGTGGTCGAAGGGGCGTTTGTCACGGTGTCCTCAGGCAGAGGATTCGGCTCCAGCGTCGCACGCATGGTGATCGTGAGTGACGCCGAGGGCTTGTTCACGGGGTGGACGGAGGAGGGGAGCGTTCGCGTCAGAGCACGTGCGGACGGGTATGGAGATTCGTCCCGCTCCGGGTCCGCCCCGGGCTATTTCTTCGAGCTCTTCGTGACGCCCGAGTCGGTCGTCACGGGCCGCGTCGTCCTTGCGGGCACAAAGACACCCGTGGCCAACGCGGTCGTCAATGCCTCAACGTCGCGCTGGGGGCGAGGCATGAAGACAGTGACGGACGCCGAAGGTCGCTTTCGGATCGATAGACTCGAGCCCGGCACGTACCATCCCAGTGCCACCGCCGATGCTGGCTACGGGCAGGCGGAAGCGGCAGTGCACGTAGGGTTGGCCCAGAGTGCGTCGGACGTGCTCATCGAGTTGCACCCCGCGGCCGTCGTCACGGGCGTCGTGACGATCGCCGGGAGCGACGGCAAACCCTGCGAGTCGGGCAGTGTCAGCCTGACCGGCAAAGACGGCAGCAGTGAATCGAGGTGGGGTCGCACCGAACTCGACGGGTCGGTGAAGATCCGCGGCGTCCTGCCGGCTTCGTACGACGTGTCGGTCAGCTGCAAAGACTACTTGAAGCGCGACGACTTCGACGCGCTGGTGGTTGGCACCGATCCAATCCCCGCGCAGCAATGGGAAGTGGAATCGGGGTTTGTGGCGACAGGGATCGTCGTCGATTCCAATGGCGACCCGATCGAGGGGGCGAACGTGTGGGCCAGCTCCGTGCTCAAGGGGCGAAGCGGCTCCCAGAGCTGGGCCTCCGACGACACCTCGGCGGCTGGAACGTTCGAGCTCAAGGGGCTGCAGACCGGCACGTTCAAGCTCAACGCGAGCAAGGACGGCTACATCGAGCCGACCGACGAAGTGCAGATCGAGGTTGCCGGAGCGGATGCGGAGGGCACCGAGATCACTCTTCCCGCGGGCGGCACGGTGCGCGGCCGCGTCGTCGGCCTCGATGGAGAGCCTGTGGCGGGAGTGACCGTTCGTACGCAAGGCGGTGGGTGGCGCGCACGCGCGACCACAGACGACGAGGGTGGGTTCACCCTCGAAGGCGCCGATCCGGGCGAACACCGCGTCTACGCCAGCAAGGGCTGGCGCAAGTCGTTGCGCGCGCCTGGGGCGACCGACGATGACCTGCGCGGCGAGATGGTGACCGTTGTCGCTGGCGAGGTGACCGAGGTCGAGCTTGTGGTGGAGTCCCAGTCGGGTGAGGTCGGCGGGCAGGTAACAGCTGACGGCGGCGAGCCCGTCTCGGATGCGTTCATCTCCTGTACACGCGAGTCGGACAGCGCGGGCTCAGCCGCGGGGGGCGACCGGAGTCGCGCGCGGTGGGGGTCGTCGGGTGCGCGCCCGATTCTCACCGATGACGACGGTCGGTTCACAGTCGGCGAGCTCAGCGACGGCAAGTACACGATCCGCGCGTTCCGAAAGGGCGGTGGCGAAGCCGTGGCAGAACACATCGAGGTCGGCACCACCGACGTCGAGCTGGAGATTGAGACCACGGGTTCAATGTCGGGCGTGGTCTCCGTCAAGGGCGGATCCCCGCCTGCGCGGTTCAAAGTCACCGCTGTCGACAAGAAGCTCGGAATCCGCGAATCGGACAGCTTCTACAAGACCCAAGGCGCCTGGTCTTTGACCGAGCTTGCCGCGGGCGACTTTGAGGTGACTGTGACCTCGGATGCGGGCGACGCCGAGGCGACCGTTTCGCTCGCGGCGGGCGAAGAGGCTGACGGGATCGAGCTGGAGCTGACGCCGCGTCTGGAGGTCAGCGGTCGTGTGTTGGACTTGGAGACGGATGAGCCCGTCCCCGGGATTCGGGTGAGCATCAACGCGCGTGGGGGCGGCTTCAACATCACGATGTCGGGCAAGGGAGACCAAGAGAACGTCTCCGACGACGCAGGCAACTTCACGCTCCCCAACGCCACGGCGGGCCGCGTCACGATCATGTTGATGCCCCGCGATTGGGGCAACGACGACTACGGCTGGTCGTCGGTGCCGGCCGACATCCCAGCCGATGCCACCGCGCACACGCTGCCCGACATCCACATCGTCAAGTCACGAAAGAAGCGAGAGGACGATGGCAGCGACCTCGGTTTCAAGATCAAAGACACCCCACCCGGAGCCGAGGCCGCTGAGACTCCGATCTCGGTGGCCTTTGTGCGCCCGGGAGGTCCGGCGCAAAAAGCGGGCCTGAAGGTCGGCGATGTGATCGAGGCGGTCGACGGACACGACGTCACTGGCGCCAAGCGCTACCTCTACTCGACGCTGTCCCGCGTAAAGGTGGGTACAAGTCTCAAGCTCAAGCTGGGCGAGCGCACCGTGACGGTCGTCGCAGCCAAGGAACCCTAGTATCGCGTGTGATCGCGTGTGATCGCGTGTGATCGCGTGTGATCGCGTGCTTCCTTGAAGCATCTGCGTCGTCGGTCCATACATGAATCGACGCTCCGCCGGGCGGGTCGGAGGTCCGAATTGCTGCGCCCCGAGCGCCTTGGCATATTATGAATCATAGAGCAGCGAGACTCCTACCGTTCGTCGTTATGGCCGCGTGCAACGCCGATCCCGACGGGGTCGATCCCCTCGGCGATCAGACGACCGGCGCATCGGAACCGTCGACGGACTCGGCTGACGACGGCGTTGACGACGGGGTCGACGACGGTGTCGATGACGACGATGGCTCCTCGGACGGCGCATCGGCGGGGCCTGTGTGCGGCAACAACATCATCGACGGCGATGATGTCTGCGACGGTACCGACCTGGCCGGCTACACGTGCCAAGCGCTCGGCTTCGAAACCGGAGAGCTGCAGTGCACGACGAACTGCTCTGGGCACGACCTCACCTCGTGTGGGTGGTTCGAATGTGGCGACGGCAAGCAAGAGGGCGAGGAGGACTGTGACGGCACCGTCGGAGATGCCACCTGCGCAACCGAGGGCTATGACAACGGCACGCTCTTTTGCACGGCGGAATGTGAGTACGACTTCGCCCAGTGCGGCACGTGCGGCAACAGCATCATCGACCCGAGCGAGGACTGCGACATCAACTCGGACTTGGAGCAGAGCTGCCAAGGCTTGGGATTGCTGTCGGGGAACCTCGCCTGCGGTGACGACTGCCTCTTCGACCTGAGCAACTGCTCGACATGCGGCAACGACAGGATCGACGGCGCCGAGGAGTGCGATGGCGACCTTCTCGACGGACAGACCTGCCTGAGCCAGGGCTACGACAGCGGCTCGATATCGTGCTCTGCGTGTACGTTCAACGAAGCCGGATGCGGCACGTGTGGCAATGGCACGGCCGATGGCGATGAGCTGTGCGACACGTTCGACGTCGACGGAGACACGTGCGCCGACCAAGGCTTCGACAGCGGTTTGCTGGCTTGCAACGCGACCTGCGACGCCATCGATACCGCGAGTTGCGGGACATGTGGCAACGCGGTCATCGACGGGTCCGAAGCCTGCGATGGCGCAGAACTCGGCGGTCAGACCTGCGCAGGTCTCGGGCTTCAGGGTGGGGATCTGGCGTGCAATGCCAGCTGCGGGTTTGACTTCTCAGGCTGCGACCTTCAAGGGGTCCCGTTTGGCAACGACGGGTTCTACGACGGGGTGTCGTTCTCGCCTGGAGTCCCGTTGTGCGACGACATCTCGATGAGCGGAACGAATCTGTTCTTGGGTGACGATGACTCGTCGACCGTCGACTTGGGATTCGAGTTCCTGTTTTACGGCGCCCCGTTCACGCAGGCGACGATCCAATCCAACGGCGCCCTCAACCTCGGACCCAGCGGTTTCACCGAGTACTTCAACTCGTGTCTGCCGTACAACGACATGGGCAGCGAGAACCTCCTGTTGGCGATCTGGGATGATCTCAATCCCTCGGACGACCCTGGAGCGTCGGTGCGGTACGAGACCCTCGGGGTCGCCGGATCGCAGCGGTTCGTCGCGCAATGGAACGTGCCCTACTACAACAACAACGATCCGTCAGAGTTCATCGACGTGCGCGTTGTGCTGCACGAGGGCTCCAACATCATCGATGTCTGCTACGTCGACACGATCGGCGCGGTGGGAGACCCCGGAAACAGCGGTGCCGACGCGACCGTGGGCATCCAGCAGACGAGCGGAACCGGCCTCGAGTTCAGCTGCATGTCGCCTACGCTCCTGGATGGACTGCAGCTGACGTATCTGCCCGTGTAGGGCACGGTCGGGTACGCGTGACGTGAGCCAACCTACCCCTTGAGAGGGCGGTAAAACACGCCCGAACCACCCCGGCCCATGTTAGGACAGAGCGCAGTAGGCCCAAGCCCATGCGTCTGAACAAGCTCTGCGTACTCCTGGGGGTTGCCGCGTGCACCGCCGAACCTGAAGTCCTCGACGCCCTGGGCGATACGGGAGACGAGCCCACCACGTCGGCCGACGACGCCGCCGATGACGCCGAGCCGACGCCTCCCAGCGACGAGTCCGACTCCGGGGGAATGGCCGACGACGATGACGACGGTCCCGACGTGCCGTCCTGCGGCAACGACATCATCGACGGCGACGACTTTTGCGACGGCACCGATCTCGCGGGCTACACATGCGAAGTCCTCGGGTTCGAGGCGGGCGAGCTTGGGTGCACCGCAAACTGCAGCGGCCATGACTTGACGGGTTGCGGCTTCTTCGAGTGCGGCAACGGCAAGCAAGAGGGCGACGAGGACTGCGATGGCACGGTGGGTGAGTCCACGTGCGCAACCGAGGGGTACGACAACGGCACGCTCTTCTGCACGCCGGACTGTGAGTACAACTTCGAGCAGTGTGGCGTCTGCGGCGACCGCATCACCAGCCCTGGCGAGGACTGCGACATCGCGGCCGACCTCGAAGACTCGTGCCAGAGCCTCGGGCTTCTGTCTGGCACACTGAGCTGTGGCGACGACTGTCTCTACGACCTGGGCAACTGCTCGACGTGTGGCAACGGCATGGTCGACGGTCCGGAGGAGTGCGACTCCAACGACCTGCAGGGCAATACGTGTGCCAACCAGGGCTACGACAGCGGGACGCTGACCTGCCAGAACAACTGCACGCTCGACTACGGCGCCGACTGCGGTAACTGTGGCAACGGCGATCGTGACGGCGACGAGCTTTGCGACGATGCCGACTTTGGCTTCGACAGCTGTGTCACCGAGGGCTTCGACAACGGCTTGCTGCTCTGCAACGCAACGTGCGACTCGGTCTCGACCGAGAACTGTGGCATGTGCGGCAACGCCGACATCGAGAGTGGCGAGGACTGCGACGGGCTGCTGCTCGACGGAGCTACGTGTCTGACAGAGGGCTACGACAGCGGCACCATCGTCTGCGGTGCCGAGTGTCAGTTCGACGTCGTGGGCTGCGGAACCTGCGGTAACTCGCTGATCGACGGCGACGAGATCTGCGACTCGCTCAACTTCGGGGCCGAGACCTGTCAGACGCAAGGATTCGACAGCGGTGGGCTGACTTGCGGAGGCTCGTGCATGGCCATCGACACGTCGAGCTGTGGCGTGTGTGGCAACGGAGCCATCGACGGCGCGGAGTCTTGCGACGCTGCGCTACTGGGTGGGGCCACGTGCGCAAGCCTCGGCTTGATCGGCGGCGACCTCGCCTGCAACGCTGGCTGTCAATACGACTTCTCCGGTTGCGACCTTCAGGGGATCCCGTTTGGGGACGACGCGTTCTACAACGGGCTCGAGATGCAAGGGGTGGTACCGTGCGACGATATCCTCGCCACGGGCCTTGAGCTGCCCTTGTTCGATGATTCGAGCGCTGTCGCGAACATCGGGTTCAACTTCGACTTTTACGGACAGTCGTTCAACACGGTCAACGTCAACTCCAACGGTACGTTGAACTTCGACAACGCGTTCTCGAGCCTCGGCAACGTGTGCCTACCGAGCGCTGGCGCGGGACGCATGATCTCGGTCTTCTGGGACGACCTGAACCCGTCCATCGCCAACAACGGCGGGGTCTTTGTTCAGACGCTCGGTACGCCTGGGAACCAGCGCTTCGTCGTCCAGTTCGAGACGTCGCACTACGCGGGCGACGCGAATGACCTCATCCGCGTGCAGGCGGTGCTCCACGAGGCGGGCAACATCGACGTCTGCTACCCCGACACGCTCAGCCTTGCGAACGTCGGGAACAACGGCGTGCAAGCGACCTCGGGCATTCAGGATGGTGCGAGCGCCGTCGAGTACTCCTGCAATACGGCGGACCTGGTCGACGGTCTCTGGCTGATGTACCTGCCGAACTGAGAGGCGGCGGCCGGTTGGCTACTCGTCTTCGACGGCGCCGTTGCTGATCCAGGTCAGCACGTCGGCGATCTCAGCTTCATTGAGCGTGCCCTCACCCGTCAGCGGGTTGTAGGGCATGGGGGTGCCGGAGATGCGGTCGTCACCGATAAGCTTGAGGTACAGGTAGCTGTTGTCGGGGTCTGACGGCTCGATCAGGTTCATCCCCGCGAGCTGCTCGCTCTCGCCCAGCAGGCGCTCGTACACGCCGTCGCCGACGAGGTTGAGCCCACCCTGCGGGTTCTCGCCGACGTGGCAGCCGCCACAGTTGAACTCCAGCACCTTCTTGATGCGCGCGTCCCAGGTGACGCCTGCGCCCAGCAGGTTGAGCCCCTCAGGGTCGGCTGAAAACGAGCAGTTCTTGTAGTCCACTGGCGAGGTCAGGAACTCGTCGCCGCCGCCCTCGGGGAAGCCCTCGACCAGGCAGAACAGACCCAGCATCTCAGCGATGGTGAGCGGCGAGTTTGCCAGGGGCATGCGCGACCCTGGGATAGGCACGTCGTGCATCTCGCCGCGGAGCCGGGCGATGAGGTACGAGTCTTCGGGATCCCCGGGCGACAGGAGCTTGGCCGGCTCCCCTTCGTGCGAGCCGAAGATGCCGTTGCGATTGGCGTCGCCCTCGACGATCCCAACTTCGATGAGGCTCTGGACGTCGTCGACCTGGTAGTCCTCGACTCGGCCCAGCAGATGGGTCCGTTCTTCGTCGAGTACGTACCACTGGGTACGGTAGTCGGCGTAGACGTTGTCCTGCACGTCGGTGCCATCGATGAACGTGCGGATGAATCGGACCTCGCCGTAGCTGTCGGTCCGGTCGCCCTCGACGGGTGCACCCAGGCGGATATGGAGCCCAGGAGAGTTGGGCTCGGGGACGCCCTCACCCGGGTCGACGAACTCGCCCTGGATGTACTCGACGTACCCGATCTCGATGCCGGGCACGCTGATCCCACCCCCGCTCATTTCGAGTCGATCGCCCTGGCGTTCGCACCCGTCAAACACCGAGGTGTACTCGCCGTACTGCACGTTGCAGGCCTCGCCGAATGCCGCGGCGAAGTTGGCGGGCGTCCGCAGGTCGGGGAACTCCTTGTTGTTGTGGCAGACGCCGCCGTTGGGTGTGCACGTTCGCCAGATGACCTTCTTGTGCAGGTCGAGCCCGGTGGAGAAGCGCGCCTGAGCCTCGAGCACGATGGGGTTGTCGCCATCGTAGGGCTCCACCGCGTCGTGCTCGGCGACTTCGGGCCGCTCGGGCTCAAACTCGATCGAGCCGCTGTTGTAGTCGACGTAATCCCGGCAGCCGGAGCTGGGCGCTGCGACAAGCGCAGCCAGTGCGATGAGGCGAGGGGTACGCATTAGACAAACAGGTCGTCGAAAGGTTCGTCGGCGGGGAAGAACTCGTCGTGCTCGCAGCCCAGTGCGTCGAGCATCGTCTTCCACGTGGAGCGGTACGAAAACACTGCGCCTTCGGGGCTCATGTCGTCGGGGTTGGTCGAGCCTATCTGTCGGCCCGCAGCGGCGATCGGTCCGCCCATGAACGGCATCGACATGTAGCGCGTTGCGTAGTCGCCACCGTGGTCGCTCCCGCGCCCAGAGTTGAACGCCGCGCCTCGGGTCGACCGCGAGAACTCGCTGCCTAGGGCTATCACCGTGTGGTCCCAGTACTTGCCACCGTCGGGGTGATCCATGCGCTTGAGGGCCCACTCGAGCCCCGAGAGCATCTGGTTGAGCCCCTGAATCCGCATCGGCAGCTCGGTCTCTTCGTCGGAGTGGTAGTCGTAGCCACCCTCATCCAGGTAGACGGCCGGGCACCCGAAGTGGAACAGGCGCAGCGCAAGGTGGGCGTCTTGCCCCGACCGAGTCCCCTCAAACGCGGCGGCCAGCTCAGCGTTGGAGATGCCATCGATCATCTCGTTGCCGCCGTCGCCGATCTTCAGGGTGTCGCTGGCAAAGATCTCGGCGTAGGCCTTGGTCGCCTCGCGCGACTGAATGTACGCGTCGATGCGAGAAAAGTGCGCCGCGTTGACCTTCTCGGACAGTCGTGTGTCGCGTGCTTCGGAGAGCGTGCGTGCCCATTCCGGGAGCGCGTCTGAGGTGCCCGCCGCAAAGCGGTCGAGGTCGTCTCCGCGGAGCACTGGCGGGCGGTACGCCCCGTAGATCCCGCTACCACGGCCCATCCCGGATTCACCCATGATGATGGCTGGCAGCTTGATCGCGCCGTCGGCCTGCGCCATCAGGGTCTGCTCGCGCAGCCCGTAGTTGATCATGGTGAACAGGCCGACGTCGCCCCCGACGTAACCCGTCAGGTAGCGCTCGAGCCCGGTCTGGTGGTTGCCATCGGCGCTGCCCGACAGCGGCTCGTGGTCCACACAGGTGAGCACGGCCATGTCGTTGGTGAACGACGGTACGGGCTTGAGCCCAATCTCGATGAGCTCATCGGTCCGCCACGCGTTCTGGCCAAGGATGCTGCCGACGCCCCACTCGGTTCCGCTGGCGACGCCCGTCGCCGTGCCAAACGGGTTGAACTGAGACGACAGATTGCCGTTGAAGGCCGTCGGGAATCGGAACCCGCCGCTGAGCCGCACGTAGATCAGATGCTTGGCCGTACCGAAGCCCGCGGTCGCTTTGACCTCGCGGGGAGTCCAGATGTACGGCATCGCAGCCGCGGTTGCGATGGCGCCCGAGCCCTGCAGCAGCCGCCGACGGCTGACCATTTTCCGGAGATTCGAGTTTTTCTTGCTCTCGTTCATGGCGGCCTCGGCTAGTAAAAGAGCATCTCCGCGCTCGACAGAAGTGCGAAGCAAAGCGAGCGGCTGTAGCTGTCGGCCTCGCACGACGAGCCACAAGCCTCGGCCCCCGCGACGGCCTCGGCCGTCTCCTCGGTGGTCGGCCAGCGTCCAAACCAGACCCGGCTTTGGTGGGCGAGCACGTCGGTCGCGACCTCGGCCGAGACAAACGTCTGTGACCCAACTGCGTCGGGCAGCAGGTAATCGACGTTTGCGCCGCTGGCATCGCCGATCCCGCAGACTTCGCCCACAAAGGCCTCTTGAACGGCGGTGTTCAAGACCGAGACGGTTGTGAATCGGCCGCTCGCCTCGTTGGAGGGGCAGCCCCCCAGCGTCCGAGCCAGGTTGCGGTAGTCGGTGACGATCTGCCGATCGTCGTCGAGCTCCCAGTTCGAGAACTTGACGAGCGCGCCAGCCCAGCCGTTGCCGACCGCTTCTTCGAGTGCGTCCTCGCCCGCGTAGTCCTCGGGGTGTGGAAGGCGGTGGTCGCAGCTGGAGAGGTCAGCGCCCGTCGTGGCGGCGATGCTATCGATCCAGCCCTCGACTGCGATCTGCTTGAGCGGACCGTACGTCCACGGAAACGACGTGTCCGTTTCGCCGTGTGCCGACTGCAAGTACGGAGCGGACGTCGCGACCGCAAAGTGCAGGGCCCGGATGTCTCCGTTGTACTGCAGCAGGTACTTGACCATCTCGTGCACGACCTCGGGTGAGGCGGCCGCCAGGTCGTATCCGAAGTACTGGTCGAGCACGGTCTCCGCCGCGTGCTCCCAGAACGCGGGCTCCTGGGCGATCAGGCGGCCCGGAAGCTGGAGCTTTTTCCACTCTTCGGGCTTGAGGAAGCCGGACCACATCGTCCCCTCTTGCTCCTCGTCGTCATGCTCTTGGCGCTGAACGTCGGGGGTGAGCGTCAGACTGTGCTGGCCAAAGAGAATGCTCGTGCACTCGCCGATGGTCTCCGGATCGGGATTGCCCGCCCCGTCGACGCAGCGAAAGTCGATGAATGCATCGGGGACGACCCCCACGTGTGGGTGAGTCCAGTAGCCGTTGGTCCACAGCCGATAAAGTCGCGCCAAGTCGGCGCGTTCGCTCTCATAGGGCGGTCGTCCGATGAACGTCTCGAACACAAACGCCGCTCGGTCGCCGCCCGTGTCGCGACGGCGAAGCATGACGGGGTGGGCGCTGGTCACCGCGGCAAACTCGTCCCAGCCGACGCGGCCCTCGTAGGCCTTGGCCACGAGCTCGTCCATGTCCCAGGCGCGCTCAAAGTTTACGGCGCGATTGTTGTAGAGAAGGATGTCCGCCCATCGCCGTCGATTGACAAACACAAACTCGTCCGTGTCCAGGAGCGTGTTGACGACGTCTCCCCATGTCTCTTGCGCGCACGTGGTGTCGAGCTCGCGCGGTGTGGGGTAGCGGCCGAGCATGTCGGCGTAGAGGCGGCGGCACGCTTCGTCGGGGACGATCGGTTGTGACGCCAAGCCCACCCCCCAAAGCGAGGGGCAGATACCCTGGTTCACGGGGTTTTCGAATTCGGCGGCGTCGCAGTACTCGCGACATCCGGGGCCGCAGTCGATGGTGAAGCCCTCTTCGGGGGCCCGCACGACACCGCGTGGCCCCGGAATGGTGTCGTTGCCGCCCGCGAAGTTGCCGTCGGATACTGGGGCTCCGTTGCCGACCAGCTGCCCGGGACCACGGGCCGGGTTCCTGGCATCGAGCCCTTCGACGTTGCCGCAGGACGCCATCGCAAACGGGCTCACGCCGACCAACACGGCGAAGACGGAATGCCTGATGCTACCCACGATACGAACGATTGTAGCCGTCGCAAGCCTTCGGCAACAGCCTGCGGGTGCCCCCACAACTGCGGGGTAGAGGCCTCGGTTTTCGTTCGGATTGGCGCTTATTGATGAATCTTGTGCCTCGGCATGGGCCGACGTCCGCACTTTGGTGTGCGACTTGCCGACACGGCCACACGTGCAGATGCGTCACGCGCCCGACCGCAAAGGGCGTGCAGTACCGGCCGACACACCCGGTTCCGTATACTCGTCGCGCATGGTTCGTGCCCCGCTCCTCGCCGTCGCCTCGCTGATTACTTGGACCGCCCTTCCCAGCGGTGCGGCTGCGGCTGCACCCGAAGCGTCTGCGGAGGGCTCGGCCGACATCGGAGGCGGGAAGAAGAAGGGCGCCAAGAAGAAGAGCGGGAAAAAGAAAAAGAAGAAAGAGGAAGCGCCCGAGGACACGAGCGAGTCGGCGACCAAGAGTGCGACCCCGAGCGCCGCGATGAAGAAGCGCATCGGCTTCGGCGCGATCCGGACGCTGTCGAGCGTCAACGGTTTGTTTGTCAACGGCTACATCACGAATCGGATCACGCTTGGTGGGGCCTTTGGCGTGGCCACATTCACGCACGGCGAGACCGACGACAACGGCGAGTTCAACGACAAGCGCACGGTGGGCCGACTCGGGTTGGGGCCCGAGGTCTTCTTCTTCCCTGTGCAGGGCGACCGAAGCTCCCAACTCCACGCCGACTTCGGCTTTGGTCTACGCGTGATGACCTACGTGGGCTTTTTGGACCGCGACGAAGACGAGCAGGGCAATACCCTCGATACACCACTGGAGATCGACATCGAGATCCCAGCGAAGATTTCACTGTGGGTCGGCCCGCGCGTGGCGCTCATGCCCGAGTTTGGCGTGGTGTTTCGTGTGGTGCCAGGAAGCCGTGAGGCCGACATGAACGGCGAGCAAGACAACAACCCCGGCCAGGGGGTTGCGGGGGAGCTCGGCACAGAGAACGGGCCCGGGTTCGGCTTTGAACTCGGCGACCACTCCGGGTTCTTCATGGGCTTGGGCCTCGGATACTACTTCGGGAAGCTCTAGCAGCGGCGGCGCGACTACCCTAAGTGCACCGCACGGACATGCGCGCCCAGAAGCGTCCCGCGGTAGGGCGTGGTCGCGACGTCCTCCGCGGCAGCCCCCGCCGCAACCATCAGCGGGAGCAAATGCTCTTCACGGGGATGCGCGATGCGGGCGGCGGGTGCCTCGGCCCACTCGATCAGTCGACGCTGTCGCACCGAGGGCTCGGCGATCATTGTCTCGTCCAACCATTCGTCGAAGCGCCGCGAGTCGTCGGCGACGCGTTTGGCCGCGGTCGCGCTTCCGAATGCAGCTTGGAAGTCGCGCATGTTGTGGTAGCTCATGCCGCTGCCCACGATGAGCACGCCTTGGGCCCGCAGGGGCGCCAGTGCCTGCCCAATGGCGAAGTGCTGCGCGGGGTCGAGCCCGGCGATCAGTGAGAGCTGAAACGTGGGGATGTGCGCCTTCGGGTCGCTCAACATCAGAGGAATGAAGGTGCCGTGATCGAAGCCGCGGGTGCTGTCTTCGGCGACCGCGACGCCCGCCGATTGCAGGTGATCCTTCACCTGTGCAGCGATGTCGGGTGCACCCGGAGCAGGCCAGACGAACTCGTAGGCTGCCTGCGGAAACCCACCGTAGTCATAGAGCATCGGCGGGGCGGCGGAGGTCATCACCGTGGGTTGTTTCGCCTCCCAATGCGCCGAGATGCACAACACGGCGCGCGGCGGACTCGACAGACCCGTCAGCAGCCCGCGGAGGTAGGCATCGAGCGTGGCGTACTGCCCCGCGAGCCCCATGTCGACGATCGTCCACGGCCCGCCGCCATGCGGGACGAACACGCTTGGGTGTACGGAGGCCACGGAGTCGGATTGGGACCGCTCAGGCAATGCCGCCTGCTCCCTCGTGTCGGTCCTGCTCGAGCAACCGGTGACTGCACCCGCGACCAAGCCAGCGATTGCGCTCCTGCGTCGCATTCGGTTGCTGTCGCTTTGGTCGTCGTCCACGGATATATCGTCGCTTGGTGGCACGCCGTCCCACGTGATGAGCATGGCACACGCCGCGGGGCGCGCGAGGCGCCCCGGAATGGCGATGCGAGCGCCTCTACGGTCGCGCACAAGCAAGGTCGCGACAGTAAGGCGGTGCCGTCCAAGATCCGGGCCGCGCAAAAACGGCGTAGGTTTTGCGCCACGATGCTCGATCGCGAGTGCTACTTTTTTGGCGGGTGCAGTCAAAGTCCATCGTCGGCGCTCTTGTTGTGTCGGGCACGCTCAGCGGATGTCCAGACCCTGACCCTGGGGACGAAGGCCTTCGCCCCGCCTCGTGGCGAACGGCGCTCGATGCTGACGACTCGATCGGGGCGTTCCTCAGTGTCTGGGGCGCCTCCGCAGACGATGTCTGGGCCGTAGGCGGGCAGGTCGACGCACTGGGTGACCGGGGGACAGGCGCCGCGTATCGGCGTCAGGCAGGGGCCTGGGCGGCCGCCGATCTGCCCGCGGACGCGCCGCTACTGAACTGGGTGCATGGCACCGCGAGCCGACTGTGGATCGTCGGGAACGCAGGCGCGGCGTACTACCGCGAGGGCGAAGCCTGGACCACGACCGAAACCGGGACGGACGCACCGCTGTGGGGCTGCTGGGCCGTGGCCGATGACGACGTGTGGGCGGTCGGGGGCGATGCACTCAACCCCGACGCAGACCCGGTCATCGTGCACTTCGACGGCACCGCGTGGAGCGACCATGCTCTGCCCGAGCTCGACCGTGACGCCAACGCGATGTTCAAGGTTTGGGCTGCGGCGGCGGACGACGTCTGGGTCGTCGGCGACTCGGGTGTGATCCTCCATTTCGACGGTCAGGCCTGGGCGCAAACCCCCTCGGGAACGGGTGCTGACCTCATCAGCTTGTGGGGCACGGGCCCCGACAATGTCGTGGCCGTGGGAGGGCGCTCCATTGGCACGATCGCGCGGTGGAACGGCACTGCATGGAGTGTCGAAGAGGTCGGCCGGATTCCAGGCATTAACGGCGTGTGGATGGATGAGCGCGGAGACGCGGCTCTGGCTGGCAATGACGGTGCGGCGGCGCTTCTGTACGCGCCCGCATTCGAGACGGAACTCGAGGAGAGCGGCGCGGGCATCATGGTCCTGCACGGCATCTATGGGTTCGACAACGGAGAGCGAATCTCAGTGGGGGGCAGCCTTAATCGCTCCCCACCTTATTTTGGCATTATCGTAGAAACGGATTGATCGATTGAAACGTAGTAACCGTCCCTCGCGCCGATTCCGAGCGCTCAGTTTCCTGGCCTGCGTACCTTTTGTCGCGGCCTGTACCGACGACCCCGACCCAGAGCCCGCTGACGCAGAGCTCTTTGGCGAAGCGCTGGGCGATCCGCTCCCGTACGCCACCGACGAGCAGCGCGCGACGTTCGATCGCGGTCTTGCCGTGGCCCTACGCCGCTTCTCTCCCGAGCAGGGCCTGGGCCCAACGACCAACGTCACCTTCTGCGGTGCGTGCCATGAAAAGCCTGTGTTTGGCGGCGGTGGCCCGCGCTATCGCGATTTCTACCTCAACGGTACGCAGCTGGCCGATGGCTCATTTGTGCCAGGCGAAAAGGGCGGGGTGCTCACCAGCTACGGCTATCACGGCGCCGACCTGCGGCCCGGCATCACACCCGATGCCAATGTCATCACCCACCGCAATGCGATCCCGTTCTTTGGCGTGGGCCCCATCGCGGAGCTCCCCGAAGAGGTCATCCTTGCCAACGAGGATCCGGACGACGCGGATGGTGATGGGATCAGCGGGCGGGTCAACTACGACCGTGGCTTCGTGGGTCGTTTTGGTCGCAAAGCGCAGACGGTCAGCATCGAGGGCTTCATTCGCGGCCCGCTCAACAACCACCTGGGCGTGACCTCCGATCCGCTCACCGAGGACCAAAAGGCTCGCCTGCCGGTCGAGTCCAGTGGCAGCGGTTTTCGCCAAGCCGCCGCGCCCGAAGAGCCGCTGACCGACGAAGACGACGCGCCCGACCCAGAGCTCGCCAGCGAAGACCTCTTCGACCTGGTCAGCTTCGCGATGTTGCTTGCACCGCCCGCACCCGATGCGGAGCCCAGCGAGGCTGCTATCCGCGGCGCCGCGCAATTCGATGCGCTCAACTGCTCTGGCTGCCACGTGCGCG
>Ga0316189_10000813_pt1 | contig 31220 bp, 26 predicted proteins | sample LowCovwburrow_MG_FD_204930 | JGI IMG/M metagenome (GOLD analysis project Ga0316189, IMG submission 204930) | Coastal sediment microbial communities from Maine, United States - Lowes Cove worm burrow | ecosystem: Environmental > Aquatic > Marine > Coastal > Sediment | place: USA: Maine...
GTTCGTTAAAGTCTGGATTTGTACCAACTTCGATAGTAAACGATGATGCAGAAAAACAGTTCGGATCTGTAATATTTTCTACACGTATAAAAATAGTTTGCGGATTTGACGTATTGGTATAAACATCATTTTTATCAATGGCATTGGTGTTGTTTTCAGCATCAAGAGCAGTTTCAAAATAGAATACCTCTTTGCCAGTTTGGCCATTTAAAATACCGCTATCTTGGGTTGAGAATATAAATTCACCAAAATTATCCTCGTCAACTTCGCAAAATTTGTAAACACTTATAGAATTAATCACAGGAAGTGTATTGACAATGATTTCAAAATTTTCGGTAGAATGACATCCAGAAATGGTGTTTTCTATTCTTGCAAAAACCGTTTCAGTGCTTGCAGGATAAAATACGGGGTTGATAATTGCATCTGTGTTGTTATCTGCATCGTTCTGAGAATTATGAAATGTGATGTTTCTATTTGAGGCGTTATCTACTAATTCAGAAATTTTAGTATTCAGGTTCACTATAAATATTCCGTCTTGGTCATCATCACAAATAATAAGTTCTGTAGGTTCGTTTGATTGAGGAGCAGGCAGAACTTGTACTTGAAATGAATTACCACCTGCACAACCTGTTTCGGTAAAAGCAATTCTTGTAAATATTTCTTGTGGATTCGAGGTATTGGTAAATATGGTTGGTAACGCATTGGTGTTTTCATCTGCATCTTCCTGAGAAGCAAAATAAGACACTATAAAATCTGCAGATTGACCATTTGTTACTTGTTCACTAAATACACTTAAATCAATAGTTGTAAATCCATCTTGATCGGTATCACATACCGTTACTCCCGATATCGATTCAAAATCAATTATAGGATGAATAACAAGTTCAATGGTAGCAACTTCTTGACAACTTGGGCTCGTTAAAGTGATATAAATCAATTGCGGATTCGAGGTTGGCTCAAATCCAACCGAGGTGTCAATAGCATTTGTTTGGTTGTCTCTGTCGTCTTCACTTGTGTAAAAGGCAATATCTATGTCATAACCCATAACTTCGTCCACATCACCAATAATGTCATCGGTAATGTTTAGTAGTTCAAATAGCTCAACACCATCATTATCTTCGTCACACAAACTGAAACCTTTAATGTTTGTGGCTGTGAGGAGTAGGTTGGTGTGAATCTGAATACTAGTAATAGAAGTACAACCTGTGTTTTCGTCTTCCACTCGAACATAAATCAATTGGGCCTCATCATTAGTATTAGTGAAATTTGCTGGATCTGGGATGGGGTTGGTGCCTAAATCAGCATCTTCTTGTGTTTCATGATACGTGACATTTACTCCAGTTAAGCCCTCTAAAATATCATCTTCTACTGATGTTAAATCAAAAATAGCAAAGCCATCATGATCCGTATCACAGGCGTCAATGTATATTTTATCGGTATTAATAATAGGATTACCTAAAACCTCAATATCTAAAGTCGTTGTTGTTGAGCATCCCGTAATTATATTGGTAACATTTACAAAAAGACTTTCTGTTGCGTTACTGTTTACATAGGGCAACGGAATAGCATTTACGCCATTAGTGGCGTCGTTTTGGCTAAGGTGATACGTCACCACTAAATCAAAATTCCCGTTAGTGATTTCTTCATCTTTTTGAGATAAATCTATTGTTGTAAAACCATCGGAAGCCCCACTATCACAGGATAGTAAAAGTGTTGGTTGCGTAACGATTGGCATAGGGTTGACGATTAAATCAAAATTTTGAAACGCTAAACAACCATTAATAATATCTTCAATTTGTATATAAATTGTTTGTGGATTTGTCACGTTCTGAAATGAGCCAGATATGCCATTTGTTCCATTTTGAGCATCATTAGCTGTTAAGTGGTAAGAAATATTATAATTTGATGGAGGTACAGATGCTAAAACTTCAGCGTCTTTAGTCGATAAATCAAAGAGTTCAATCTCATTTCCGCTGATATCATCACATAATTGAAAATCAGAAACCGCATCAGCCGATTGTGTAGAGCTTAGGATTATGGTGATTTCATCTTCAATGATACATACAGAGCCCGCTAAAGGGATTTCAATTTCAACACGATAATCTCCAGTTTGGTTCACATCAAGAGTAGATTGTGTTTCTCCAGAAATTAACGTATTATTAAAATACCACGAATACGTAGCTTGAGGATTTTCAATATTGCCATCTAAACTTACATTCGTTGCACATGTTTGAATGTCTTCACCTAAATCTACTGCCGCATTAAAACTATTACCTTCAATAAATACAGCCGAATCATAATTTTTATCTGTTTGATCTGCAATCACTAATTTAATACTATACTGCACGTTTGGTTGAATATTTGCAGTCGCAGTCATTACTGTTGTACGACCATTATAGTTGGTGTCTCCAAGGTTATAGCCTTCAAAATATTGCTCGTTTGATGCACTACAAAAACCAATAATGTCGTCATGAATCGTATTTGTGTTTACAGGAGTTGAGGTTCCTGGAATTACAGCAATATTCATATAGGGATCACTCGTTCCAGTTTGTTTGATAAGAAAAGCAAAACCATCAGAGTACTCACATGGGAAGTTTCCAAAATATTCTTCGGATGCTAAAATATAATTAAACTGTATTTGGTTGGTCACTGAAATAAAATCGAATTCAATTGACGTAGCATTCAAAGTTCCTGAAATTCCTAGAGCAGTTTCTAGATCAGCGTCTGTTCCCCAATTTGGTTCACCTTCGTTTAAAATGGTATTATTCTGTGAGTTTCCTCCAGAACTAGCACTTCCTGTGGACAGCATGATACCATTTTGAAAAGGGAAGTTAGAGCCAGCACGTTCAAAATAGGCGAAACTGTTAAATCCATTGACTTGACCGTTGGCTTGTGATTGAATATTAGAAATTTCTACGCAACCTTGAATAAGATTGTTTTCTACAAGTTCTTGTTCATTAAACGTGCTATTGATACTGATTTGTTGCGAGTGCATTGAGCAATAAAAAACACATACTAGTAGGCAGAGGGACTGTTTTAAAAACGTCATGTAAGTAGGTTAGGTTTATAGGTCAATATAATTTGGGACTGTACTAATATTTATATTGAAATATTTATTGAGGGTGAAAATATGTGTAATTAAGATGAAATACAAAAAAATACGATGAAACGTGCAAATTTTTAACATTTGACGTGTTTTGTTCAATACGATTTGCTATCGATAAGCGTTCACTCGATAAAAAAAAACTCTAACACGTAATACGTTCAGTATTAATTACTAAACTCATGTTTATCAGTATAATGGAGTTTTGTGATGAATAGAATCATGAACTAGTTCCCGTCTTAATAGGAATTGTGTAAATTAGCAACCATGAGTATTAACCTCCAAACTCCTATAGATTACCTTAAAGGTGTTGGTCCTAATCGAGCCGATTTACTTCGGAGTGAATTAGGGATTCATACGTATCAGGATTTGATTAATCTCTTTCCTAATCGCTATTTAGATCGGACTACCTATTATAAAATTAATCAATTACAGCGCAACAGTGCAGAGGTTCAAATTATTGGTAAAATTATTGGATTTAAAGAAGTGGCTCAGAAACGAGGTAAACGTCTGGTTGGCACATTTCAGGATGATACCGGAAAAATAGAATTGGTGTGGTTTCGTGGACAAAAATGGATTCGTGACAGTATAAAACTCAATACGCCTTATGTCATCTTCGGAAAAATTAATTGGTTCAACGGTGTTTTTAATATGCCACATCCCGAATTGGAGCTTTTGAGTGAGCATGAGCAGAATTTAAGGTCATCCATGCAAGCTGTTTACCCATCAACTGAAAAATTAGCAAATAAAGGTATTACCAATAAAGTGCTGAATAAAATTATGCAAAGTCTGTTTCTAGAAACTAACGGACGCTTTGCTGAAACGTTATCAGAAAGTATTATTTCAGAACTCAAATTACTCTCCAAGAGTGATGCGCTTTTTAATGTTCATTTTCCAAAAAGTCAAGACCTATTATCACGTGCAGAATTTAGGTTGAAATTTGAAGAATTATTTTATATTCAATTGCAACTAATTCTGAAAAATTTGATCCATAAATCAAAAATAAAAGGATTTAATTTTTCTTCCGTCGGAAATTATTTCAACACCTTTTATGAAGACCATTTACCATTTGAATTAACAGGTGCTCAAAAACGGGTTCTCAAAGAAATTCGACATGATTTAGGGAGTAATGCACAAATGAATCGGTTATTGCAAGGTGATGTTGGTTCTGGGAAAACTATAGTTGCGTTCATGTCAATGCTCATGGCGCTTGACAACAGTTTTCAGGCTTGCTTGATGGCGCCTACTGAAATTTTGTCAGTCCAACACTATCAAGGATTAGAGGAGTTGTCTAATAAATTGAATATCAGTATAGAACTATTAACTGGTTCAAGCAAAACTTCAAAACGAAGGAAAATTCATGAATCGCTTGAAAATGGTGAATTACAGATCTTAATTGGTACTCATGCTTTACTTGAAGATAAGGTGAAATTCAAAAATTTAGGACTTGCTATCATTGATGAACAACATCGATTTGGAGTAGCACAACGTTCAAAATTATGGAAAAAAAACGCTACACCTCCTCATATTTTGGTGATGACTGCAACACCAATTCCCAGAACATTGGCAATGTCGGTTTATGGTGATTTAGACATCTCAATTATTGATGAATTACCACCAGGAAGACAGGTTATAAAAACAGTTCATCGATACGATAAAAATCGACTCAAAGTGTTGCGGTTTATGCGTGATGAGATTGATAAAGGTCGGCAAGTTTATATTGTTTATCCATTAATTCAAGAAAGTGAAAAGTTGGATTATAAAGATTTGATGGATGGTTATGAGAGTATAGTGAGGGAGTTTCCACTTCCAAAATATCAAATCTCTATTGTGCATGGTAAAATGAAGCCTGCGGATAAAGAATTTGAAATGCAGCGTTTTGTAAAAGGTGAAACTCAAATTATGGTGGCTACTACTGTGATTGAGGTTGGTGTCAATGTTCCTAATGCTTCTGTAATGATTATTGAAAGTGCTGAACGTTTTGGTTTGTCGCAATTGCATCAGCTTAGAGGTCGCGTTGGTCGTGGTGCAGAACAAAGCTATTGTATCTTAATGACTGGTCATAAGCTGAGTCAGGATAGTAAAGTTAGACTTGAAACGATGACAAGAACTAGTGATGGATTTGAAATTGCTGAAGTTGATCTTAGGCTTCGTGGTCCTGGAGATATCATGGGTACGCAACAAAGCGGTATTTTGAATTTAAAAATCGCAAACATTATTAGGGATAAAGATATTTTGCAGAGTGCTCGATTTTATGCCAAGCGCATTTTAGGTAATGATCCGTCGTTAGCGGCTTCAGAGCATAGCGTGATTTTAGAAACCTATCGTCAGCTTAGTAAGTATAAAAATATCTGGAATTATATTTCTTAGTTGAGTGTTGTTAGCCTATTCTAAGACTGCGACTGAAACTATTTTCAAATTTCATCAATATCCTTCCTCAACTTTTTGAGTGCACCATAAATACGTTTTTCAACCGCTTTTGTTGAAATATCTAATAGTTGGGCTATTTCTTTAAAGCGTTTGCCTTCAACTCTATTCATTAAAAAAGCGACGCGTTGCGCTTCGGTTAAATTAGCAATAGCATTTTCTAGCTTTTCTTTGTATTCCTTTTCCTCAAGCAGGAACTCTGGCGTTAGGTTGGTGCTGTGTTTTGGTTTTATTTTTTGATGTCGCAATACTACTTTCCGATGTGCAAACTCATTGAGCATTAAATTATTTGCGGTTGTAAAGAGGAAGCTTTTGGCTTTATTTTGTGGGATTTTAGCGCAATTCTCCCACAATTTTACAAACGCTTCCTGCATTTTGTCTTGCGGATTTAATTGACCTCCAAACTTATAGAATAGAAAATCATTCAAATCCTTGGAGTGTTTCCTAAAGATGGATGAGAACAAGTGTTCTTCGCAGATGTTTTCTTTTAAAGGTTTTGGCATTTTCTTTTTAGCTGAGGCTAAGTTATGAAAATGAAATAGAATTTGGAATCTTTAATTTTGAAACAAAAAATTTGGTGTTTTTGACTTAAAAATTTCAGATTTTGTAACAGTCAGGAAATTCCATTTTTAGTCTAATAATCTTCTGATGTCCTCTTTTAAAAGTTTGACGTCGCTGTCGAGAAGTATGTCGTAAAATCCACGAATATTATGGTCTTTATCAATTAAAGCGAGGTAGCTGGAGTGGTAAAAATCAGTTCCGTCTTCATTGGGTTTGAAATTGGTTTTTAGTTTTTCAGCTATGGTTTCTAAGTCGCTCTCAGAAGGCGCTCTAAGTAATTCCCATTGGTTGGAATTGATATTATGTAATTTAGAGTAATACTTTAGTTGTTTTAATGTATCCTTCTTATAATCAATTGAAATGGAGTATTGTTTAAAATTTATATTATCAGAAAATTCTTCAGCCAAATCCATCTGTTGAATTCGCATTGGTGGACAAATAGAAGGACAGGTTGTAAAAAAGAAATTCATGGTATGTACTTTTCCTTCTGTTGAGGTTGAAGTGATTTTTTTACCATCTTGATTGATGAATTCAAAAGCATCAACTTTGTAGAGTTCCTTTTTTCCGTTGACATAGTTATAACTTAAAATGGGAAGTTCGGACGCTTTTGGTTTGCAAGACATTACAATGATTAATAGTAGGATTGGAATTTTAAATTTCAAAAGTTTATAATTTAAGTGCTCTAACCTTATTTTCCATATCTCCATCGTAATAAAAAATAGCCATACTTGCCATCATTTCCTGATCTGTACTAGTGGTATTATTAATTTCTAAAAGCATTTCATAGGTGTGATTTTCATACATCCAAATACCGTTTTGACTAGAAAATGAAGGTGTGTTTTTTAAACCAATCTTATCTGTAAAATTTTCACTTTTACAATCGTAAATAATCTCATTTGTCGTTTTGTCTTTCAGTTGAAAACGATTAGCAAAAGGATGTAAGTGCGATGTGATTTGATGTAATCTAATACTGTCTTTAATTTGTAGTTGTTGCGAGGCATCATAAGTGTAATTGTGTTTGCCAGGCGCAATAATCCAGTGTCCAGATAGCGCATTACCTTCGACATCTAAATACGAATGGTTTTTAGTTTCTACAGGAATACAGGCGTTTGGTAGCTGTTCTGTTGGGCCTTTAAAAGGGTCATTTGGGTTGTATGGGAACATCATAAAAACCGTTTTTGGTTGCAACGGTATTAATGCTTTTTGACTGTGTTTGGTGTATCCAATTTCAATTTTGTGCTTGATATTAAAGGTAGAATCTGAGATGTTGTGATTAAGAGCTTGGGCATTTATGAATAATCGTTCATTTGAAAATACAGGAAAACCGAAGCCTTCGGGTAATTCAAAACTCTCCACACCATTACTAATAGAGGTGATTCTTGGGTATTGTGAATTGATTCGCTCCGTCATATTCCAACGATTATAATGTTCTGCATCACGATATTCAAAATTGGTATGGCAGACAAAATCATTGGACATTTTACGTGTCTCGTCAGAAGAAACGGCATTGGTTTTAAATGAGGTTAGCCATAGAAGTTCTTCTTTGCTGTCATCAATGACAACGAATTGGTCAGATTTTGGGCCTTCCATAGATTTGTAAATATTACTAATTACAAATGTAGGAGAGGTGAATACTGCTTTATTTTCGTCAAGGTCTTTTTTCCAGTCAGAGTCTACCAAATTTAGTGTATAGTAGATTTTAGATTTTATTAATTCCTGATGTCTTGTTTTTAAAGATTTGAAATAAATAAATCCAGCAGCAAGAACTAAAACTAGAAAAATTAATATAAATTTAGATTTTCGACGCATAAGTAAAAGAGTGTAATCAAAAGTAATGAAACCAATATGATTAAAAAAATCCAAAAAACGTACTTATGAAAATAAATTACGAGAAACGAATTTTTGGTCTGGATGTCATGCGAGCTGTTGCTATTTTGTTGGTTGTTGCGTCTCATGCGGTATGGATTTTTCCTCACACTAAAAATGTACTCACGGATTTGATGAGTCTAGCAGGAGTAATAGGTGTTGAAGTGTTTTTTGTGTTAAGTGGCTTTTTAATTGGGCGAATCATATATCAAAGTTTTATAAGTTCAGAATTTAGCTTTAAAGATGTGTCCTATTTTTGGGTAAGACGTTGGTTTAGGACTTTACCCAACTATTATTTGATTCTGATATTTAACGTATTGCTTGCTGTTTTTTTAGGAACAACATTACCAGGTAATTTGTGGCGGTATTTTTTGTTTATTCAAAATTTCGCTTGGGAAATGCCTCTTTTTTTTGGAGAGTCTTGGAGTTTGCCAATCGAAGAATTTGCTTATATCATTGGCCCATTGCTGTTATATCTGGTATTATTTTTAGAACTAAATATGAGCAAGTCAAAATTGTTTTTTATCATCACAAGTTTGATTGTTTTATTCTTTTTTGTTACCAAGGTGTTTTACAATTTGAATCATCCTGAAACTGATATGATGTTTTGGAATGTTAATTTAAAAGCAGTTACACTGTATAGAGTAGATGCCATTTATTACGGAGTCGTAGCAGCTTATATAGCAATGACCAAAGGTGAATCTTGGATAAAATACCGATACTTCTATTTAGTTTTTGGAGGTTTTATGTTTTTAGGACTCAATGTTGTCATTCCAACACAGCGTATTTTCATTGAAACACATCCTTTTTTCTGGAATGTCTTGTATTTACCAATAAACTCCATAGCTATTGCATTAACGCTTCCGTTTTTATCTCAAATTAAATCGGCTTCAAAGCTGGTGTTGTGGCCTGTAACGATGATAAGTTTAATCTCGTATTCCATGTATTTATTACATTATTCCGTCGTGATGCAATTGATGAAATACTTCTTTCCTACGGAAGGTTTACCAACATCAAACTTGCTAATTTATCTCGTAGTATATGTTTTCATAACCATGATATTGTCCTATTTATTTTATGTGTTTTTTGAAAGACCAATGACTAATCTCCGAGATTCTAATAAAATTAAGAATCGTTTTAAATAAAGTTTAATTGTTAATTTAATAATTATCACACCTTTTCTTTGTTAATTTTTCATTTAAAACTTATAATTAAAGGTGTGTATTGAATTATATTTAATGTTATTTACATTTCATTACATATTTTAAAATATGCTTTATAATTCGTAATTTTGCAGTCCTGAAGATTCGGGATTAAAAACGATAATTAACCTTTAAATAACACATATGGCTTTTGATATAGACATGATTAAAAAGGTGTATTCAAACATGACTGAGCGCGTTGATGCTGCTCGTGAAATGGTTGGTAAACCACTTACACTTTCTGAAAAAATATTATACTCTCATCTTTGGGAAGGTAAAGCAACTAAAGCATTTGCCAGAGGAAAAGATTATGTAGATTTTGCTCCGGATAGAGTAGCGTGTCAAGATGCAACTGCTCAAATGGCATTATTGCAATTTATGCAAGCAGGTAAAAGCAAAGTAGCGGTTCCAACAACGGTACATTGTGACCACTTGATTCAAGCTAAAAATGGCGCGACTACTGATTTGCAACATGCCATCAATACAAGTAATGAGGTATTTAATTTTCTAGAGTCTGTATCTAATAAATACGGAATTGGTTTCTGGAAGCCAGGAGCTGGTATTATCCATCAAGTGGTTTTAGAAAACTATGCATTTCCAGGCGGAATGATGATTGGTACCGATTCGCATACAGTAAATGCTGGTGGTTTAGGTATGGTTGCTATTGGTGTTGGAGGAGCAGATGCTGTTGATGTTATGGCAGGAATGGCTTGGGAACTAAAATTTCCGAAGTTAATAGGTGTAAGATTAACAGGTAAATTATCTGGATGGACTGCACCAAAAGATGTGATTTTAAAAGTAGCAGATATACTTACTGTAAAAGGTGGTACAGGAGCTATTGTTGAATATTTTGGCCCTGGAGCAACAGGAATGTCGTGTACAGGAAAAGGAACTATTTGTAATATGGGTGCCGAAATAGGCGCAACCACATCAACATTTGGATATGATGAGTCTATGGAGCGTTATTTACGTGCAACCGATAGAGCAGATGTTGCAGATGCTGCAAATCAAGTAAAAACATATTTAACAGGTGACGACGCCGTATATGCAAATCCTGAACTATATTTTGATCAAGTTATTGATATTAATTTATCAGAGTTAGGACCTTTATTAAACGGACCTTTTACGCCAGATTTATCAACGACTGTTGGTAAAGAGATGACCGAAAGAGCTAAAGCTAATGATTGGCCAATGAAAGTTGAATGGGGATTAATTGGTTCATGTACCAACTCCTCTTATGAAGATTTATCTCGTGCGTCTTCAATCGCACAACAAGCCTTAGATAAAGGTGTGAAAATGAAATCTGAATTGGGTATTAATCCTGGTTCTGAGCAAGTTCGTTTTACAGCTGCTCGTGATGGAATTCTTCAAGTTTTTGAAAAACTAGATGCTAAGATATTTACGAACGCTTGTGGTCCATGTATTGGACAATGGGCTCGATATGACGATCCTAAAAATGCACCTAAAAATAGTATTGTACATTCTTTTAATAGAAACTTTGCTAAACGTGCTGATGGAAATCCAAACACGCATGCATTTGTTGCTTCTCCAGAATTGACTGCTGCAATAGCACTCGCTGGTCGTTTAGATTTTAATCCGATGACAGATGCATTAATAAACGAAAATGGTGAAGAAGTCATGTTAGATGAACCAACAGGATGGGAATTACCTCCTAAAGGTTTTGAAGTTGATGACAATGGCTATTTAGAGCCTATGGCAGATGGAAGTGGTGTTCAAGTTACTGTAGCTACAGATTCTGAAAGACTACAATTATTGACACCGTTTACGCCATTAGGTGACTCAATAACGGGAGCAAAACTGTTAATCAAAGCCTTTGGAAAATGTACAACAGATCATATTTCTATGGCTGGACCATGGTTACGTTTCCGTGGGCATTTAGATAATATTGCAAACAACACCTTGATTGGTGCTGTAAATGCTTTTGGTAAGAAAACAAACTTTGTTAAAAACCAATTAACAGGAGAGTATGGTGGTGTGCCAGATACAGCAAGAGCGTATAAAGCAGCAGGAATTAAATCTGTTGTCATTGGAGATCACAACTACGGTGAAGGGTCTTCCCGTGAGCATGCAGCGATGCAACCTCGTCATCTAGGTGTGGCTGCTGTTATTGTAAAATCGTTTGCGCGTATCCATGAAACTAACCTTAAAAAACAAGGTATGTTAGGATTGACGTTTGCTAATGAAAGTGATTACGATTTAATTCAAGAAGATGATACATTCAACTTTTTAGATTTAAATGAATTTGCTCCAGACAAGCAATTGACAATTGAAATTGTTCATGCGGATGGAAGTAAAGATACTATTAAAGTAAATCATACATACAACCAACCTCAAATTGAGTGGTATAATGAAGGGTCTGCTTTAAACTTGATTAAAAAGGAAAATGCTGCATAGGTTGTAGTTTTTAAATAGATTAGTAAAAGCTCTTGAGAAATCAAGAGCTTTTTTTTATGATAAAACTGTAAGTATTATCGTTTTAGCGCGACTTTACATAAATCTAACATAAAATATACTTTACATGCAATCCATCTGGTTCTTTGATGATGTCGACCTATTTAAGGTGCTTTGCCCACATAAATTCAAAGCATATAAAACGGATCATGACTTTGATGCTTATAAAAAGAAGGATTACATCTATTTCGAGGACGATTCTGCAAACAAGGTGTATCTCATCGAAAAAGGCAAAGTCAAAATTGGCTACTACAATGAAAATGGGGATGAAGTTGTTAAAGCTATTTTATCTAAAGGTGAATTGTTTGGAGAGAAAGCCATTCTTGGTGATAATGTAAGGGATGAATTTGCGCAATCCATAGATAATTCTACATCCATATGTCCAATAGGTGTGACGACCTTACATGATCTTATGAGAGATAACCAGACCTTTAGTTTTAAGATATATAAGTTTATTGGCCTTAAATTTAAAAAATTAGAGCGCAGACTGCAGTTGCTTTTATTTAAAGACACAAAAACACGTTTGGTTGAGTTTTTAGATGAACTATGTTCAGATTATGGCTATGACTGTCCCAAAACCGGAGACCATGTTATCAAGCACCCTTATACGCAAAAAGATATCGCATCTTTAATCGGTACATCACGACCGACTCTTAATATTCTTCTTAATGAATTAAGAGAAGAAAACTACATTGATTTCAACAGAAAAGAGATTAGAATTTTAAAAACATCAGCTTAATTTCAATATTTTTTCGATTGTGTTAGCTGGCTAACATTTAATGAAAGTCGTGAGTTATAATTTTGTAGAATAAATAATAAAATTATAAAGCGATGATTAAAAAAATGTTTTTGGCCGTATTGGCTCTAGGTTTAATAACGACATCATGTAGTGATGACGATGACAGTGGTATTCAAGCTATCGTTCCTGATGCAGGAATGATTACGGGAGGACCTTTTACATTTGTAGTGGATGGTATGTCAGATTTTGTGAGTGGGATTGCAACAGATCCAAACGCAGTAGGCACAAATAGAACGTTTGTAATTACTGACGATCAAGGAAATATCTTAGGTTTACCGCCAACAAACGAAGCTTTAGAAGGTGTAGATTTTGATGGCGCTGGAGTTGGTACTTGTCTCATTTGGTATTTACGTTATGAAAATGATTTAACGGGTGCTGAAATGGGAATGAATGCTAGCGACTTAGGTGGAACTTTTGATTTATCAAATTCTATTACAGTCAATAGATTAGGAGCTCCAGAAGCAGGAATGATTACTGGTGGGCCATTTACATTTTGTGTTGATGGAACCATAGATAATGTTAGCGGAATTATGACAGATCCAGCTGCAATTGGAACTAACAGAACTTTTGTAATTACAGATGATCAAGGAAATATTTTAGGATTACCTCCAACAATGGAAGCTTTAGAAGGTGTAGATTTTGATGGAGCAGGAGCAGGTGTTTGCTTAATCTGGTACTTACGTTATGAAGACGATTTAACTGGAGCAGAAATGGGAATGAATGCTAGTGATTTAGGTGGGACGTTTGATTTATCAAATTCTATCGCTGTCACTAGAAATCAACCAGAAGCAGGAACTTTATCAGGAGGACCATTCAATTTCACCATCGACGGAACGGTAGATAATGTTAGCGGAATCACAACAGATCCCAATGCTACAGGAACAAATAGTACTTTCGTTATCACAGATGATATGGGTAATATCTTAGGATTGCCACCAACAATAGCAGCACTGGAAGGTGTGGATTTTGATGGTGCAGGAGTTGGAACATGCTTAATCTGGTACTTACGTTTTGAAGATGGATTAACAGGAGCTATGATGGGAGAAAATGCAAGTGATCTTGATGGTTGCTTTAGTTTATCAAACTCAATAACGGTCACAAGAAATTAGTATTTTAATCATTAGATTATTATAACGAAACAACATTTAGAGTTTTTGTTGTTAGATTTGAAGCGCATTACCGACTATGGTAATGCGTTTCTTAATTTACGACTCTATGGCACAACCCAAACGAATTAAAACCTCGAGTATTATTTTCATTATTGTTATTGCTTTGATGATAATACCGCAAACACGACAACCAATTCAAGTATTTTTACAAAAAGGAATAGCAATGATTGTAAAACCGTCTATTATAGATACTTCGGAAAGAGTTAAACTCGCTAATTATGATTGGAAATTAAAAGATATCAATGGTGCTACTTTTGATTTTTCTTCAGCGAAAGGAAAAGTAATCATTATTAATTTTTGGGCAACTTGGTGTCCACCATGTATTGCCGAAATGCCTAGTCTAGAAGAATTATTTCAGAAATATAAGACTAATGAGGATGTTGTGTTTCTATTTGTCTCTAATGAGGATACAGAAGTTTTATATAAATTTATGACCCATAAGAATTATAGTTTTGAGGTCTACCAGTCGTTAACGGTTTATCCTAAAGAATTTAATGTGTCTTCAATACCTAGAACGTTCATCATCAGTAAAAAGGGAGACATCGTCGTTGATAAATCAGGTGCAGCCGATTGGAATAGTGAACTAGTGACGAATACAATTGATGAGTTGCTTAAAGAGTTTTAAAAAACGCTTTAATGAATGACCAAGAGAACAACGACATCATGATTTTAAGTTCTTCTAAAAATGTAGATTCTTCGTCTAAAAAACGAAACATTGTTTGTACCGTGTTTTTTTTGTAAAAACTTTCAAAAATCCATTCACCTTTATGGTTGTCGTCTTTTAAAACTTTCAAAAATACTTTGTCGTAGAATTTGTATTTAGACTTAAATAAATGAGCTGAAGGTACTTTATTAGCCTTAATATTCTCAATAACTTTGGAAACTTTCTTTTCTGTGTGTTTAAATGAATACCCAGTAGATCCTTTAACCCAGCCACCACCTGTGCCAATTTTAGTGATTTTCTGAGTATTAAATTTTCCGAAGTCATAGTTCGTCATCGGAATTTGACCCATTTCTGTTTCAACAACTTTATAAGTGTGGATGTTGAGATAGTCTTTAATATAAGTTTTGATATAGTCGTCATAAACCGATTCATCCACAGTATGGGCTGTGAAATAGGTAAACTCTACCAAAGCTTCTCTTTTAGAAAAAGGCAAGACATAGGTAAACGTCGTTTGGTTTCCGTCTTTTAAACGGTAATCCATCATGGTCACTTTATCTGCATCAAAAACGTCAGATTCCGTTTTTATAACCCAGCCTTTAAAATGCTGAATGATTGAAATGCAGTCTTTTGATTCCGTAGAAAATTCATTAGGAATACGACTATCAAAGACATGTGTTGCTGTGTATGAATTTAATTTTGTAATGACACTAACCTGATAATCTTCTACAACAGAAGTCACGTGATCAACAATAAAATGAATGTTATCCAGTTGACTGAGGTGTGCTTTAGCCTCCGTATAAAAATCTATGGCACGAATTGTTTTATAGCTGTAAGGATGCAGATCTAACTCAGTTGTTGTTTTGGATGTAATAACCGAGGCATGATTCCAGGATTTCAGACTTAAAGAATTCCACTGAGAAGGCTTATGTTCCCAAAAACTCCATGTTTTGTCATTGGCATTTTTTTCTGAAGGATCTATCAGTGCAATCTGCTTATTTTTAAAATAGGAGTCGTTTGCGAACTTCAGAGCCAACTGTAATCCAGCTAAACCATTTCCTATAATGATATAATCGAAATGGGAATGCTCTGTCATAAAAAGAAGAAAATACTATTTTTTAAAGTATTTGAAAGGTACAAATAACATCCCAAAACATTCACCTTTGTCTTTGCCCAAGTGCTTATGATGAATTTTATGTGCTCGTCTAACTCCTTTCGCGTACCAGTTATTAGCATTTCTAAACATCTTAAAACGTTGATGAATAAAGATATCATGAACTAAAAAGTAAGCAGCGCCATAAGCCATAATTCCTAGACCAATAGGTAGGCAATACAAAATACCTTCGTAACTCCATAAGTAAAAGCACGTCATACTTACAACGGCATAAAAAATGAAAAAGGCATCATTGCGTTCAAACCAACTGTCGTGATCTTTATGGTGATGATCTTTATGTAAACTCCATAAAAATCCATGCATAACATATTTGTGAGTAAACCAAGCCATAAATTCCATGGTTGAGAATACACCTAAAAAAACGAGAATCCAAAGTACAATTTGCATATGATTACATTAAATTAAGTTGATATTTGACATAACTCCTGGTGAGTAACTCAAACTTTTTATAATTAGGAACTCTAACACGTGTTGATTTTATCTCTAGAGCTGGTGTTTTCTTTAGTTTTTTGAGCAATTGACTGTAATACCTATAAGCCATAAAGACACCAAATTTTGCTTCTATGGGTAATTTTTTTATGCCTACAAGACCTTTAGAAAAATCATTTTCAATATCATCAATAATAGCTTGTTTAGATGCTTCATCTAAATTATTGAGATCTGTATTTGGAAAATATGTTCGACTCAAATCTTCAAAATCCGCTTTTAAATCTCTTAGAAAATTGACTTTTTGAAATGCTGAGCCCAGGCTCATAGCAGATTCTTTTAATGAATCATATTTCTCTTGATCACCTTTTACAAATACCTTTAGGCACATAAGTCCAACAACATCAGCTGAACCGTAGATGTAATCTTTATATTCTTTATCAGTTAAATAAGTGTTTTTATGCAAGTCTAGACGCATACTTTTCATAAAGGCATCTACAAGATTTTTATCGATACCGTATTTATGATAGGTATCTTGAAATGAATTTAAAATAGGGTTTAAACTTATTTTATGCTGAAGTGCAAGCTCTAAATCATTAGCGAAATTGTTGAATAACATTTCTTTATCGTAATCATGAAAAGAGTCTACAATTTCATCTGCAAACCTAACAAATCCGTAAATGTTGTAAATATCCTGACGGATAGAATCTGATAGCATTTTGGTTGCTAATGAAAACGATGTACTGTAGGACTGTGTTACAGTCTTACTACATTGGTTTGAAACGGTATCAAAAATAGCCTTCATAATTAGTTACTGTGATGTTTTTTAATGAGCTCGGCCACTAATTTTCCTGAAATTAATGACGGTGGAACTCCTGGTCCTGGAACCGTTAGTTGTCCTGTGAAATATAGGTTATTTACTTTTTTACTCTTTAATTTAGGTCTTAGAAATGCGGTTTGAGAAAGCGTATTTGCCATACCGTAAGCATTTCCTTTATAGGAATTATATTCCTTAATGAAATCCTTAACACAAAAGGACTCTTTAAATATAATATTATTTTTGACATCTTGTGTCGTTAATCTTTCAAAACGAGTCATAATTATATCAAAATACTGGGATCTCAATTCATCTGTGTCTTCAATACCTGGAGCAATAGGAATTAGAAAAAAACCAGTTTCACAATCTTTTGGAGCCATTGTGCTATCTGTTACAGAAGGGAAATTAGCATAAAACAAGGGGTCTGTTGGCCACTGTGGATTATCATAAATTTGTTCTGCATGGGTTTCAAAGTTGGTGTCAAAAAATAAATTGTGATGGTCTATATTTTTTAATTTTTTATCAAATCCAATATAAAATAACAATGAGGAAGGTGCAAATGTTTTTTTACTCCAATATGATTCTGAATATTGACGATGGTCCTTATCTAATAGTGTTTCAGAATGGTGGTAATCCGCACCACTGAGTACAACATCAAAAATTTGCTCTTTTCCTTTGATAGATATGGATGTCGCTTTCTTATTAATGACATTAATCTTTTCAACAGGGCTATTGGTTGTGATATTAACACCTAAACTTTCGGCTAAGGCTTTCATTGCTTTAATAACTTCATACATGCCGCCTTTGGGATGCCAAGTGCCTAACCCAAAATCTGCATAGTTCATGAAACTATAAAATGAAGGTGTATTGCTGGGCTTGGCTCCTAAGAACAACACAGGAAATTCTAAGGTAGAAATTAGCTTCGGGTTTTTAAAGTTTTTTCTAACATCACCGCTAATGGTTTTGAAAAATTGGTCTACTCGTAATGCCGTTTCTGGAGTTACTAATTCAAATGGAGAAATACCGGGTTTTAAAACGACTTTATTTATAGCAATATCATAATTAGTGGCTGCCTTATTAATAAATTTTCTAAGTGGGACTGAACTTCCGGGCTCGATGCGGTCAAATTCATCGCAAATTTTGTCTAATGTATCACCAATAACTATTGTTTCGTCTTTGAAGAAAATTTTATACGCTGGACTTAATTTATCCAATTCATAAAAGTCGGATGTTTTTTTTCCAAAATCTGCGAAAAATTTATCAAAGATATCTGGCATCCAATACCAACTTGGACCAATATCAAAAGTGAATCCTTCTTTTTTTATTTGTCTAGCGCGTCCACCAACGGTATCGTTTTTTTCAAATACAGATACGTCATATCCATCGCGAGCTAAATAGCATGATGCAGATAAAGCGGAGAATCCAGAACCAATAATAGCAATGTGTTTCTTCATTGTTTAGCAAATTTAATCAAAAGTTAAACGATACTAACTTCAGCCCTGAAAATTTACAGTTTTTTAACTAAGTTTTTTATTGAATCAAAAGGTATGATTTGTTTTGGTAATTTACTGATGTCAGTAGCGTTTAACATTCTGCCCAAAACCCATAATCTTACATCTTTCTTTATGAGTAGTTTCTCAGTAAAATCTTTAATATAGTCATCAATGTCATTTTTTTCAGGTTTTACCGTAAAATAAGACACAAAAGTGATATCGTCATAATACTTTAAAATATCTACTAAACCTTCTTTCGGGACACTTTGCCCTAAGTAAATACTTTGATGACCATTGGCAATAATTTGATAATTTATCATCATCAGACCCAATTCATGCACCTCATTTTCAGGAAGATATAAAACAAAAACTTTCTTAGATTTTATCTGATTTTGTGACTGAATAGCCTCTGTGCTGACAAGGATTTTTTGTCTAATCAAGGTTGTTGCAAAATGCTCATGAGCAGGCGTTATGGTGTCTGTTTGCCAGAGCATGCCGATTTCAGAAAGAAGCGGTATAAAGTCTTCGTAAAATATATCTGAAAATGACTTTTCTTTTTCTAAAGTTTCATACGTGTCATAAAAGAGTTTTTGATCAAAATTTATCATGGAGAGCTTAAAGGTGCTCAAGATATGATTATTGGTCTTATCTTTTAGTGCTACTTCTCTGACAAGTTCCGGTATGCTTTTGGTATCGATACCTGCAATCTTAGAAATTTTGTATCCATTGGTATTTAAGTAGCTTATGTTCAAGAGTTTTTGAAGATTTGCTAAGCTGTAATACCTAATGTTTGTGTCAGTTCGTTCTGGTTCTAGTAAGTTGTATCTTTTTTCCCATATTCTGATAGTATGTGCCTTAATACCAGTGAGATTTTCAAGATCCTTTATACTAAATGTACTTTTAATGTTGTTCATTTTTAGTTTAAAAAGGTTAAACAAAAATACGCATTTTTTGAACGTGAACTAGATTTTAAGTTTTTTTTAATAGTAGTGCTACTAAAATAAATTCTGTGAGCTTAGAAAACAAGATTTAGATAGAAGATAATAAAAGTGCGCACGAGAAGACTCGAACTTCCACGGACTAATGTCCACTAACCCCTCAAGCTAGCGCGTCTACCAATTCCGCCACGTGCGCAGTTTTCAATAAATATAAAAAAAAAGTTAAGCGAGTGCTTAACTTTTTTTTAGTGACCAGTCTGGGGCTCGAACCCAGGACCCTCTCCTTAAAAGGGAGATGCTCTGCCAACTGAGCTAACTGGTCAATAAGTTTCTCTAACGAGCGTGCAAATATAAAACGATTAATTAATATTCCAAACCTATTTTTAGAAATTTTTTTGTTTTTTTGTGATTACAAATCTTATCTTTTTAATAATCAATTTATAACAGCAATATGACATTATTTTTAGTTGGGTATATGGGTTCTGGAAAATCAGTAATAGGTGAGAAATTAGCCGATGTTTTAAACTATGATTATATAGATTTTGATGATTATATTGAAAACCAGGAAAAAGCTTCGATACAAACAATCTTCAAAACAAAGGGTGAAATTTATTTTAGAAAAGCAGAAAGTAAGTATTTAAAAGATGTAATTAGTTTACATCGGACCATTATTTCATTAGGAGGCGGAACACCTTGTTATGGAAATAACATGGACATACTTCTAAGTGCGGAAGATTCTAAGACTATTTATCTTAAAGCAATGGTATCAACTTTATGTGATAGGTTATTTACTGAAAAAGAAAAGCGTCCTTTAATTTCTCATATACCTTCAAAAGAAAGTTTAAACGAATTTATTGGCAAGCATATATTTGAAAGAGCACCTTTTTACGAGCAGTCTCATATGAGTGTCAAAACGGACCAGCTGACAGTTGATGATATTGTAGAATCTATTACGCTACAATTATTTTAAAAATGCTTTGTACTGTTTTCCTGATAAAATAATTTCGACGTGTTCATGCAATGACGTCGATAACGAAATGCCTTTGAAATCAGCCTTTACAGGATATTTTTTATGATTTCTGTTTACCAAAACAGCAGTTTTAAATTGCTTTAATGGGACATCTAAAAAATGCTTTACACCATATATAAGCGTACTTCCAGAATTTAGTACATCATCTATAAGTACAATAGATTTGTTTGAGTATTCATCTTTGCTTAAAGAGGTTTTGATTTCTGAAAGTGGATTTTTCTTATCAATAGTTACCTTGCAAAGTTTGGGCTTCAGCTCAGAAATTTTTTCAAGACTTTGCTTGAGTTTTTTAGCAAGTATATAGCCATTATCTTCAATTCCTGCTAAAATAATATCCTCTTCATAAACGTTGCTTTCATAGATTTGATAAGCAATCCTAGTTATTTTATGCTGAATTTCTTGATGATTAAGTATTATGTTTTCTGCGATGTTCATACTTGTTTTAATTTTTTCAAAGATAAAAAAAGAGATCTTAAACTTTAGATGTCTTCCTCAGGAGTTTCATAAAAATCATCGATATCTCTTCGGTCTTTTTTAGTTGGTCTTCCAACACCTTTTTTTCTGTAATACTCTTTGGAGTATTTTAATAGTTCTTTAGCATCAAAAGCCTCTTTTGGAGTCACATCTGTTCTGTAAAGGTCAACTATTTTTGCTCCAACTCTGCTTTCCGGCAAATCATTGACAACGATTTGGTAATTGATTTGGTCTTTTCTAAATTCAATTTTATCCGTTGCATACACGTCTCGGCTTGGCTTTACAACTTGACCGTTGACTTTTACGTGGCCTTTTTTACAAGCGTTAGTTGCAATGCTTCGGGTTTTACAATATCTAATGCACCAAAGGAATTTATCGACTCGCATATTAAAACTGTGAAATTGACGTTAATAGTATTGTGCAAAAATATTATATTATTGTATCTTGCACCCTAAAAATAAGCAATATTGAACGATTCAAATTGTATTTGAATTAAAGAAAAAATTATTCATTATGAAATTAAGAACTAATCTAGTAGTTTTTGTACTGCTAGTGTTGTCTTTTGCAGCATGTAAGCCGGATGAACCTGACTTTGTCGTTGTACCTGATAGAGATAGAACAGAACAACAAGTTGTCGACAAGGACTCGTTGATTGGTTACATGGAAACTCATTATTATAACTCTGGAGATTTAAGTGCAGCAGGTACAGATTACACAATGAATGATATTGTGATCACAGAATTACCTCAAGATGATGATGGTAATTATTTAGACTTGCCAGATCCTGATAATAATACGTTACTCATTGATGATGTAGATACCTACATAACTACTTTTGAAGAGGTAGAATATGAGTATTATATACTTAATTTAAATCAAGGAGGAAACGAGTATAGTCCAAATTTTTCGGATTTGATTGAATTGGTTTACTCTGGAAATTTACTAGACGAGGTTGTTTTTGATAGTGCAGTTAATCCTAATGCTCCTTTTGATATGCTAGGTTTAATTGAAGGCTGGAGACAGGTGATACCAAAATTTAATACGGCTACTTCATTTTCAGAAAATCCTGATGGAACAATTAGCTATACTGATTACGGATTTGGAATGATGTTTTTGCCATCTGGTTTGTGTTATTTCTCTCAACCACCTTTTGGAGTTCCAATATATTCAAATTTAATATTTAAGTTTGAATTATATAGAGCGCAGCCCAATGATCATGATCAAGATGGTGTTTTCACCCATTTAGAAGATTTAAACAATAATATGGACATTAGCGACGATGATACGGATGGAGATTTAGTTCCAAATTTCTTTGATCCAGATGATGATGGTGATGGTGTTTTTACAATTTTTGAAGATATAAACGGAGATGGAGATCCTACCAACGACGATACTGATGGTGACGGAATACCAAATTATTTAGATGAAGATTCAACGGAGTCTACTCAAGACGTCGACGAATAAATAGTTAATACTTATCAAAAAAGAGGCAAGATTTTAGATTCTTGCCTCTTTTTTTATTTTTATAATGCTATTGAAAAGCTCAAAATCAATTGATCTGGTCTAGTGTCAATTCTACTAACAGCACCCTCACTAATATTATTTCCAATAAAAGTAGCTTCATTACTACTGAAACCTCTTTCATATCTCAAGTCGATACCAATTTTATTAAGACTGACTCCAATACCGAAATTTAACCCAACAGAAAAATCGTTTTCAATGCTATCTATATCGATACCTTCAAAATCAGAATCCAAAATATATTGAAATGAAGGGCCAGCAAAAACACTTAATGGTCCTATGATTTTAAAACCCGCTAGAACTGGAGCATCGATTTTTTGCATACTGAAAACATCACTGTCATAATCACTTTTAGTAGTCGTATAGATAAGCTCAGGCCTAATATAGAGTCGATTTCCAATTTTACCAAAGACACCAATATGGTACCCTATATTACGATCTGGATTTTGTGCATTGTCTCCAATGGATTCAAAGTAATCTCCATTAGCATTGTAATTTAAACCAGCTTTAATACCAAATGATCTTCCTTTTTGAGCATTCGCACTCAAACAAACTAACGTTATTAAAAACGTACTAAAAATTAATTTACTCATGATATTCGTTTTTTGTGATTTTGATGTATAATATCAAAAACGCTGCCAAACGAAAATTATTTCTTTGTGAGTATTTTAACTTAAGGACTAAGAAACAAAATGGATAAAAAAATCTAAGGTTTTAAAGCTAGATTTTAATTTCAGTTTTAGTTTTTTCTTTTCACTACTTTTTCAGCAGCTTTGATAATGGCATCGGCATTTAATCCATATTTTTCCATAAGTTGAGCTGGTGTTCCAGATTCTCCAAATGTGTCGTTTGTGGCTACGAATTCTTGTGGTGTTGGCTTGTGTTGTGAAAGTACTCTGGCAACGCTCTCTCCTAAACCTCCTAAATGGTTATGTTCTTCAGCGGTAACAATACAACCGGTTTTAGAAACAGAGTCTATAATAGCTTTGTCGTCTAAAGGCTTGATGGTGTGAATATTTATAACTTCAGCAGAAATACCTTTGTCATTTAAAGTTTTAGCAGCTTCTAGTGCTTCCCATACTAAATGTCCCGTAGCCACAATCGTGACGTCATTTCCTTCAGTTAATTGCAGTGCTTTCCCGATTTCAAAGGTTTGATTTTCAGGAGTGAAATTAGCTACTTTTGGCCTTCCAAAGCGCAAGTACACTGGTCCATGATGTTTAGCAATTGCAATGGTAGCAGCTTTAGTTTGGTTGTAATCACAAGTATTGATAACCGTCATTCCTGGTAACATTTTCATCAAACCGATATCTTCTAAAATTTGATGTGTTGCACCATCTTCACCCAAAGTTAAACCTGCGTGAGATGCACAAATTTTTACGTTTTTATCAGAATAGGCGACACTTTGTCTAATCTGGTCATAAACACGACCTGTAGAGAAGTTAGCGAATGTACCCGTAAATGGAATTTTACCACCAATGGTCATACCAGCAGCTAAACCAATCATATTGGCTTCAGCAATTCCAACTTGAAAAAAGCGTTCTGGGTGATTCTTTTTAAAATCGTCCATTTTTAACGATCCAATTAAATCGGCACAAAGGGCAACAACATTGTCATTGGTTTGTCCTAATTCTGTTAATCCAGCTCCAAAACCTGAACGCGTATCTTTATTTCCTGTATTTGTATATGTTTTCATTGTTTTCTTGATTGATGATTAATAATCTCCTAAGGTTTCAGCGTTTTGTGCTAAGCCAATTTCTAATTGCTCATCATTAGGAGCTTTGCCATGCCATGCATGCGTATGCATCATAAAATCAACACCATTACCCATAACAGTTTTTAGCAATACACAAACGGGTTTGCCTTTTCCGGTTAACGATTTAGCTTCTGCCATTCCTTTTTGAATTGCCTCTATGCTATTACCATGTTCAATATCTACAACAGTCCATCCAAAGGCTTCAAATTTCCCTTTAATACTTCCCATAGCTAAAACATCATCAGTTGAGCCATCAATTTGTTGACCGTTTAAATCAATTGTAGAAATAATATTATCAACATTATTTGCTGCTGCATACATAATACCCTCCCAGTTTTGACCTTCTTGCAATTCACCATCACCATGTAAACTATACACTAAATGTTTATCCTTATTTAGTTTTTTAGTTTGTGCAGCTCCTAAAGCAACACTAAAGCCTTGTCCAAGTGATCCTGAAGCAATTCTAATACCAGGCAAACCTTCATGCGTTGTTGGGTGGCCTTGTAAACGTGTGTTAATGAGTCTAAATGTATTTAATTCATCTACAGGGAAATATCCTGATCTTGCAAGTACACTATAAAATACTGGTGAGATATGACCGTTTGATAAGAAGAAAAGGTCTTCACCAATACCATCCATATTAAACGTGTCTTTTCTATCCATGATATCTTGGTAGAGTGTTACAAAAAATTCGGCACATCCTAATGAACCGCCTGGATGACCAGAATTTACCTTGTGTACCATTCGTAAAATATCTCTACGAACCTGAGTTGTTAAGTCTTGTAATTGTTGTGTGTTTGGCATAAAATTAGTGTGAGTGAATTTTGAACAAAAGTAAAGTTTTCATCAAGCTAATCAAAAATAGAAACGAGTCACTTATTAACGATTTTAGTCAGTTGCTAACAATTTTAATCCTTCTGAAACTATTGAAGGTCGGTTTTAAGTTTTCTGAGGGATAATTTTATTAAATGTTTAAGACCATAATACCGCGAGATACTTATCTTTGCCGACTGACGACCGATTTTTATGAATTTCGAATTAAAAGCAAGTGACCCTCAAAGTAAAGCTAGAGCAGGAGTAATTACTACTGATCACGGCAAAATTGAGACACCTATATTTATGCCTGTTGGCACTGTGGCTTCTGTAAAAGGAGTGCATCAGCGCGAACTTAAAAATGATATTAATCCTGATGTTATTTTAGGAAACACCTATCATTTATTTTTGAGACCACAAACACCAATCTTAGAAAAGGCAGGAGGTTTACACAAGTTTATGAATTGGGATAGAAATATCTTAACCGATTCTGGTGGTTATCAAGTGTATTCCCTTTCTGCTAATAGAAAAATTAAGGAAGAAGGGGTGAAATTTAAGTCGCATATCGATGGAAGCTATCACGTATTCACACCAGAAAACGTGATGGAAATTCAACGAAGTATTGGTGCAGACATCATCATGGCTTTTGATGAATGTACGCCGTATCCTTGTGATTACAACTATGCAAAACGTTCTATGCACATGACCCATCGTTGGCTGGATCGTTGTATGAAACATCTAGATAAAACGCCATTTACATACGATTATGAGCAAACGTTTTTTCCAATTGTTCAAGGAAGTACCTATAAAGATTTACGTCAACAATCTGCTGAATATATAGCAAATGCTGGAGCTCAAGGAAATGCTATTGGCGGATTATCGGTTGGTGAACCTGCTGATGAAATGTATGCCATGACGGATGTGGTGTGTGAGATTCTTCCGTGGGATAAACCGCGTTATTTAATGGGAGTTGGTACACCAATTAATATATTAGAAAATATTGCGCTAGGTGTAGATATGTTTGATTGCGTTATGCCCACACGTAATGCTCGAAACGGAATGCTATTTACAGCTCATGGATCGATTAATATTAAAAATCTGAAATGGGCTGATGATTTTTCACCTGTAGATGAAATGGGAATCACTTTTGTTGATACCGAATATAGCAAAGCTTACCTCAGACATTTGTTTACGGTTAACGAACTCCTCGGAAAGCAGATAGCTACCATACATAACCTCGGATTTTATTTATGGTTGACTAGGGAAGCTAGAAAGCATATCTTAGCAGGAGATTTTAGAGTATGGAAAGATAAAATGGTCAAACAAATGGATAAGCGATTGTAATTTTGAAAATACTTGATTGGTACATACTAAAACGCTACTTGTTTACATTTTTAATGATGTTGCTCCTTTTTATTCCTATAGGAATAACGGTAAACCTTGCCGAAAAGATTGATAAAATCTTAGAGAAAGAAGTGCCTTTTGCTGCGGTTGCTCAATATTATTTAGATTTTACGATTTATTTTGCAAATCTATTGTTTCCCATATTTTTATTCTTATCAGTGATTTGGTTTACATCCAAATTGGCTAATAATACTGAAATTGTAGCTTTTTTAAGTTCAGGAGTTTCCTTTTGGAGATTTCTACGACCATATATGATTGGCGCTACTATCATTGCTGCTTTTGCTTTGGTTATGGGATTATATCTCGCACCAAAAGCAAGTAAAGGATTTAATGAGTTTAAGTTTAGGTATTTAAAATCTAATGCTAATATTGTACAAACTAAAAATATCTACAGGCAGATTAATGATAACGACTATATTTACGTTAGTAATTTTACACCAAGTACTAAAATAGGTAGAAATTTTAGCCTTGAACATTTTGAAGGAAACACCTTAAAATATAAGATCACTGCGAATTCCATCAAAGACAATGACACCATGTATCGTTTAAGCAACTATTCTAAACGGATTTTTGGTGCTCATGAAGATATTATTGAAACTGCAAGACGAAAAGATACCATTCTTCCTTTTGATGCAGACGATTTAACTCCTGTAGAATATATTGCCGAAACACTTCAATATGGTGAATTAACCAGTTTTATTGAAAAAGAAGAGAAAAGAGGCTCCTCAAATATTGGTCGCTATCAAGTCGTGAAGTATAAAAAATGGAGTTTACCTGTATCTGTTTTTATACTAACCATTATTGCGGTTTCAGTATCGTCTATTAAACGACGTGGTGGTATGGGTGTCAATTTAGCTTTCGGGATTTCTATAGCGATGATTTACGTGTTTTTCGATAAAGTTTTTGGTGTTATGGCAGAGCAATCGAGCTTTAATCCTATTGTAGCTGTATGGTTTCCAAATATCGTTTTTGGTATCTTAGCCGCTTATCTTCTGTACAATGCCAAACGCTAAACTTAAAAATTACCTCCACTTACATTTTCTGGTTTTTATCGCTGGTTTTACAGCCATTTTAGGCGAATTAATTTCTATAGGTTCCACTGCTTTGGTTTGGTATCGCATGCTCATTGCAGGCCTATTAATGTTTTTGTTTATTAAAATTATTAAGCTAAAAATTAAAGTATCTACAAAAGCAAAATTTCAATTTTTTGGTGCAGGAATTATAATTGCCTTGCATTGGATTACCTTTTTTGAAGCCATCAACCAGTCTAATGTGTCCATTGCTTTAGCAATGTTTTCAACTGGAGCTTTTTTCGCTTCATTTATAGAACCTTTAATATATAAGCGAAAGATTATTTGGTATGAAATTATCTTCGGAATCATAGTTATATTGGGTGTTTTTTTAATCACCCAAAGTGAAATAAAATATCTTAACGGAATTTTATTAGGCATATCTTCGGCATTATTCTCAACCTTATTTGCTGTAATCAATGGTAGATTTATTGAGCAATATAGAGCCACAGTCATTTCATATTATGAATTTATAAGTGGTGTGGTTTTTCTAACGTTATTTATACTTATATTTCAAGGTGGTTTTTCTGTTGAGTTTTTTAAGCTTTCAACATCAGATTGGATTTATATTCTAATCTTGGCTTCAGTTTGTACGGCTTATGCTTTTATAGGTTCAGTAAAAGTAATGCGTTTTATAAGTCCGTATACTGTGGTGTTAACCTATAATCTTGAACCCTTATATGGTATAGCCATGGCATTACTCTTATTTCCCGAAACGGAGACTATGAGCACACAATTTTATTATGGTGCGTTCCTAGTGTTAGCCACTGTTATTGCAAATGGAATACTGAAAAATTATAAGAGTCGTAAAAACCAAAGCACCTTAGCAACCAAACCCGATTAAAGTTTTTATATTTGCATAGGGTTTGTATACAAACTCATAAACAACTAACCAATACTAATTAAAACTAAATCAAAATTTCAATGGAATATTTAGATTTTGAACTACCCATAAAAGAACTCCAAGATCAGCTAGAAAAATGTCAATTGATAGGTGAAGAGAGTGATGTAGATGTAACTCAAACATGTAAAAAAATTGAGAAAAAGTTGGTGGAAACCAAAAAGGATATCTATAAAAACTTGACAGCATGGCAGCGTGTACAAATGTCCAGACATCCAAACAGACCTTATACACTTGATCATATTAAGGCGTTGTGTGGTGATTCGTTTTTAGAATTACACGGAGACCGAAATGTAAAGGATGATAAAGCAATGATTGGAGGTTTAGGTAAAATAGGAGAGCAATCTTATATGTTTATCGGACAACAAAAAGGATTCAACACCAAAACGCGTCAGTATAGAAACTTCGGAATGTCAAATCCTGAAGGCTATCGTAAAGCATTGCGTTTAATGAAATCTGCTGAAAAATTCGGAATTCCTGTAGTCACATTAATTGATACTCCAGGCGCATATCCAGGTTTAGAAGCTGAAGAACGTGGTCAAGGAGAAGCTATCGCGAGAAATATTCTTGAAATGACACGACTTAAAGTGCCCATTATTACAGTAATAATTGGTGAAGGTGCTTCAGGTGGCGCATTAGGCATAGGTGTAGGTGATAAAGTATTGATGTTAGAAAACACGTGGTACTCTGTAATTTCTCCTGAATCTTGTTCTTCAATTTTATGGAGAAGTTGGGAATACAAAGAAGTGGCAGCCGAAGCTTTAAAATTAACTGCTCCAGATATGAAAAGACTGAAGCTAGTAGACAGTATTATCAAAGAACCATTAGGTGGTGCTCACTCAGATAGAGAAAAGACATTTTTAGCTGTTAAAACTGCCATCGAAAAAAATTATGAGGAGCTTAAAAACTTATCACCAAAAGATTTGGTGAATCAACGTATGGAAAAATACCTAGAGATGGGAGTTTTCAAAGGCTAATCCTTTTATAATAACGGATTAAAAAAACTGAAACTCTATGTTTCGGTTTTTTTTATCGCTATTAACAATATATTCAAGTTATTAACAGTTAAATTGTTGAAGACCTGTTAAGATTGAAATATTAATAAATACAATTTTAGGTAACAATTTATTTACATTCGTACTCTATGAAGCAACCCAACCCAATGCAAGGTTATAAAGTTGATAAAAGCACAATTATCAGTTTAGAGAAAGGAAAAATACCTCCTCAAGCTACTGATTTAGAAGAAGTTGTGCTGGGGGCAATGATGATTGATAAAAAAGGAGTCGATGAGGTTATTGACATCTTAAGTACTGAAGCGTTTTATAAAGATTCGCACAAACACATCTTCGAAGCAATTTTCAAATTATTTGAAAACAGCGAACCTATCGATTTATTAACCGTTTCTAGTCAACTTAAAAAAGATGCAAAGCTAGATTTAGTTGGTGGTGATTTTTACCTTATTTCATTAACCCAAAGGGTGTCATCTTCGGCACATATTGAGTTTCATGCACGTATTATTCTTCAAAAATATATCCAGCGAAGTTTGATTAAAATTTCCAACGAAATTATTGAAGAAGCGTATGACGAAACCAAAGATGTTTTTGATTTATTAGATACTGCTGAAGCCAAGCTTTACGAAGTAACCCAAGGTAATGTTAAGAAATCTACCGAATCGGCCCAAAGTTTGGTGATTCAGGCCAAAAAGAAAATCGAAGAGATTTCTAATAAAGAAGGAATGAGTGGTATTCCTACTGGTTTTACCAAATTAGATAGACTAACTTCCGGTTGGCAGCCAAGTGATTTAATTATTATTGCAGCACGTCCAGGTATGGGTAAAACGGCCTTAACCTTGACTATGGCTAGAAACATTGCCGTGGATAGCAATATTCCAGTGGCATTTTTCTCTTTAGAGATGTCTTCTGTACAATTAATAACCCGTTTGATTTCTTCGGAAACGAATCTGTCTTCAGAAAAGTTAAGAACAGGGAAATTAGAAAAGCACGAGTGGGAACAGTTAAATGTGAAGGTGAAAACCTTAGAAAAAGCACCTTTATTTATTGATGATACACCATCATTATCTATTTTCGATTTACGAGCTAAGGCAAGACGTTTAGCGTCTCAATACGGAATTAAAATGATCATGATTGATTATTTACAATTAATGACCGCTGGTGGAAGTCAAAAAGGAGGGAACCGTGAACAAGAAATTTCTACAATTTCGCGTAACCTCAAAGCATTGGCAAAAGAATTAGCGATACCTGTAATTGCTTTATCTCAGTTGTCTCGAGCTGTAGAAACGCGTGGAGGAAGCAAACGTCCTTTACTTTCTGATTTACGTGAATCTGGAGCGATTGAGCAGGATGCAGATATTGTAAGTTTCATTTATAGACCAGAATACTACAAAATTGATGAGTGGGATGATGACGAACGTTCACCAACTGAAGGTCAAGGTGAATTTATCGTCGCTAAACACAGAAACGGGGGATTAGAAAATATTCGATTGAAATTTATCGGACACTTAGGTAAGTTTGATAATTTAGATGATTTTGATACTCCTTTTGGAGAATTTCACTCTAAAATGAATGCAGCAGCAAACGACGATACGTTTAAACCTGATAACTTCCCATCACCTTCTGATGCTTTTGGAACTCCTGAAGATGAAGATAATGACGTACCTTTTTAGTTTTTTATTAAGAATAATCACAACATTTTACCCTAAATTTGCTTTTGCTATTAAAAAATAAATCTGCCTCATGCTAGAACAAAGACGTACAACTAATATCCTACTGTTAGTTATTGTGATTCCGTTAGTATTTTACTTACTAAAAACGCTATCATTTATATTTATTCCATTGATATCTTCAATGTTTATTGCATTGCTGTTTTTACCTTTAATGCGGTGGCTAGGTAAACGAAGAGTCCCACAATTAGCAAGTATTGCCGTTGTTATTATACTCATCATAATTGGCGTTTTTATAGGTGTCGAGTTAGTGCAATTATCAAGCAAACAAATTTTATCTAATGAAACAGGCTTTTTTGGTAAAGCTGAAGTTAAAATTAATGACCTTATGCTTTACATGCAAGATAAGGTGGGATTGGAGTATAATCCAGATGGTAATTTTTTATCACAATTTTTTGAAAAG
>Ga0316189_10000814_pt1 | contig 31196 bp, 23 predicted proteins | sample LowCovwburrow_MG_FD_204930 | JGI IMG/M metagenome (GOLD analysis project Ga0316189, IMG submission 204930) | Coastal sediment microbial communities from Maine, United States - Lowes Cove worm burrow | ecosystem: Environmental > Aquatic > Marine > Coastal > Sediment | place: USA: Maine...
GAGCTTGAGCACCTCGCGTCCGCCCTCCCCCACGAGCACGCAGTTGTCGCTCTTCACGTCCCGGTGGAGCACGCCTCGACCATGGAGCGCAGCCAGGCCCGAGAGGAGCTGACGCGTCCACAGGCAAGCGGTCGCCCACGGGATCGACCCGCCGAGGATGACCTCGCGCAGGCCCCTCCCCTCCAGCAAGGGCATGACGATGAAGTAGAGCTGCTCGCCGCGATCGTCAGCCGCGACGTTGAAGTCGAGGATCGGCGCGACGTTGGGGTGATTGATCTGCGCGCCGACGAGAGCCTCCTGACGGATCCGCAGGCGTTGCTCCTCGAGCCGAGTGTGTTCCGGATGGATCACCTTCACTGCGACGCGTCGCTTGAGACGACGATCGCAGGCAGCGTAGACGGTGCCCGAACCGCCACCACCGACGATGCTCTCGAGGAGGTAGCGGCCGTCGAGAAGACGACCACGATGGTCCGGACCGAAGAAGTCGAAGTGCTCGGGCATCTCGTTGTGGAAAGAATGATACCGCGCGAGACATAATCTTTCATGGGCACATGATTATTTCCCTAAAAGCATCGCCAAGCCCTCGATTACTGGTGTTCAGCCACCCCCTCGGCCAAAGTGGCGCCGGTGTGGGACCTCAAGCCCGAGCACTGCCGCGCAGCCCGCTTCCTCCTCCGCTGGAGCGTGGCCGATCTTGCGCGTGCCAGCCAGGTCTCCCAGCCGGCGCTGGGCCGGTTCGAGCGGGGCGAGACGTCGATCACCGTCGACACGCTGCGCAAGATCCTCGCGGCATTCGTCGCTGAGGGGGTCGACTTCGGCCCCGCCGAGGAGGCCGCCCAGCATGTCCACTGCGGCGACGGCGTCCGCGTGACCCTGCGGCCGCAGTAGCGGGTCGCGCCAGCGGCAATCATCGAGATTCCTGCGTGTTCTGCAACACCGGTCGAGCACGGCCAACCCGATGCGAGCGATCGCGGGCGTCCCCCGGCTTCCTCCGCCCGGCGTCCGACGTCCACGCCCGGCCCCATCCCGACTCGCCTCCAGCCCGACGCTGACCGCCGGCTCAGCGCATTCCTGAACCACTGCCCCGACCGCTCCACCCATCCACCACCGCCCGCACTCAGACCGACTACGGCTGGAGCTTCGACCGCGACGGCGACTCCCCTCCGAGTTCGTGCCATCGAGCAGGTCGCTGCCACCTGCGACACCTGCCCTCCCCACCTAGTCATATTCACGCATGGAAATGCGCGTCACCGGCCACGCCGCGCGGTGACGTACGTGACGGATCGGGTGCCACTATTGTGATCGTTCTGCGTCGGATCCGGCGTCGGATCCGGCGTCGACAAGGTGCCCTTGAGCTGTAACATTTGATGGGCGATCGGGTGCCGCTTGGGGTGCCTGGCTGACGGATGGGAGGCGCTGAATGGGGGACTCGAGAACACGAAGCGCTGCATCGGCAACCGATGCAGCGAACATGTTCGCTCGACGGGGACGACATGTTCGTCGGCGGGAAAAACATGTTCGTCGGCGGGGAAGACATGTTCGTCGGCGGAGAGCGTGACCTCCTTGCCGAGGCGCTCCCGTGGATCGCTGGACACTGTCGCTTCGTCACAACAAACCTCCCTTGTGGCGTGGTCGGAGTGTCGATCGCGGCGCAGCTCCTCGCCGCGATCCCGGACGCCTGTCGTCGTCGGGTCCCAGACATATCCGGGTCGGGGCCGGACGTGTTCACGACAGCGGTCGACTACGGACTGCTCGCCGAGGTCCCGAGCGCGCGGGTGATCCGGTCGGTGCCGAAGCTCATCGCCAACGCATCGCCGATCTTCCGGCGCCGAGGCAAGCGGCATTGGACGCTCTGGATCGTCCACCTCCTCGACGCGAAGATGCTCGCGAAGATCAAGAAGCTGACGCCGCCAAGCCAGCTCCGGGTGTGCGCCCCGGTGACTCGCTCGCAGCCGCGATCGCGCGGACAACTGGCGACGGCCGTCCAAGAGCTGACCGTAGCTCTCTCGGCGGAGCGGTCGGATCGAGGGCTGGAGCGTAACCGGTTGTCCGCGCTCGAAAGGGAGCTGACGAACAAGTCGCACGCCCTGGCGGGAGTGCTCTCCGAAGCTGCGGGCCAGGCCGAACTCCTCAGCCAGGCAAAGCGCGAGATCGCTGACCTCCAAAGAAAGCAGCGCGACGACCGGGACGTCCTAGCCGAGCTCGCCCGACTTGAGCGCGAGGTCGCGAGGCTCCGCGATGCGCATGACGCCGCGCTGGCTGAGAAGGACAAGCTCAGCGCCGATCTCGCGAAGGTCATCGAGGTTAACGAGACGCTCGCGCAGCGACTCCGCGATCTCGGTCACACCGACAACATCCTCACCGTGGCGAGCGGGCTCACCAAACTCCTCTTCGGCGAGAAGAAGAACAAGTAGGCCCCTCGACGAGCACAGTCACCCGGGGGCCCACAGCCTCCCGGCTCGTCGTCGTGGCGCCGACGCTACTCCTGCTCGAAACAGTACAAGAACCCACCGCTGCCACAGTTCGAGAGCACCTCGTCATCGCTCCACCGGGAGTCCGTGTAGCCGCTGATCCCTTGGCGTCCGTTCTCTTCGGGCCACGAGGTCGACCAGTTCTCGCAGTCGAGCTTGTCTTCCCAGGCCTCGCCGTTCGGGAGCGTGCTGGTCCAGATCGGGTAGCCGTTGACCTTTTCGCCAGCGAGCGTCCGGTCGATGCCGTTGACGAGTGTCCCGTCGGTCAGGTCGCCCCAGCTCTCGGCGACGACCTCACCCGTGACCATGATGTAGCGGCCCTCGGAGTGGAAGAAGCTCGTCGCCGGTGAGTCCGTGTCGTCGCTCAGCCAGGCGCGGAAGTTCTCGAAGTTGGGGTAGCCGTAGTTCTTCGCGGTCTTGCGACAGGCATTATCGGCCCCAAAGAGTGAGCCGAAGCCCGGCGGAGCGAGGGCATCTTCGGTCAAAAAGACAAGGCGATCGCGGACGCAGAGATCACTACACCCATCGTCGGGGACTTCGTTCCCGTCATCGCACTCTTCGACGCCCTCGTGCACGACCCCATCACCGCAGCTCGCGACAATGCAGGCCGATAGGCACTCGTCGGAGTTATCCTCATTGCCGTCGTCGCACGGCTCGAAGCCCTCGTAGATAAAACCGTCCCCACAGGCCGCGGGCAGGCAGGTCGACGGACAGGCGTCGGCGTCGTCCTTGTTGCCGTCGTCACATCCCTCTCCGGGCTGGATGATCCCGTCTCCGCAGTAGGGAAAGAGGCAGGTCGACGGACACTCGTCGTCGTCCTCCGTGTTGCCGTCGTCGCAGTCCTCTTCGTCGGGGTCGACGATCCCGTCGCCGCAGGTCGGCAGCGTCTCGCACTTCATCGAACACCCACCGTCGCCGTCCGGGGCCTCCTTGTTGGCGGCTCCCTCGTCGCACTCCTCGATGTCCGCGTGGACAAACCCGTCGCCGCAGACAGCCAGGGTGCAGAAGGCGGTGCAGGGGCCGTCATCGCCGTTGTTCTCCCCGAGGTCGCACTCTTCGGGGTCCTGGATCGTCCCGTCGCCGCAGCCGATCGTTTGGCAGGCCATCGTACACCCGCCTTTGCCGTTGCCCGCTCCTTCGTCGCAGGCCTCGCCGACCTCGACCTCGACGACCCCGTTCCCGCAGACGAAGAGATACGGGTTCGGCTCCGTGCACGAGATGCCGAGGAGGCCGCCAAGAAGCGTCGCTGTCAGTGTCCTGCGGTGCATCATGCTCACGGTAGGGGGGCTCTCGATCGAGGGCAAGCGCGCCCAGGGCGCTCTACCACACCTCCACGCAGTAGAGCCGGCCTAGTCCCTGACACTGCTCTTCAACAAATTTGGTCCACTTGCTGTTCGCGAAGGCGGTCGCGCCGATCTGCCCCTTGAAGTCTGGCGTCCCGTCAGCCCAACCGTCGCAGGTCGATCCCGCCGCCGAGCCATCGCTCAGGGTCCCCGTCCAGACATTGGAGAGGTCGTTCATGCCGAGCATGACCTTCGCCTCCGTCTGATTGACCGACACCTCGAGCTGGCCCGAGACGAGCTGGGACCAGCTCTTCGCGACGACGGTCCCGCTCGGGAGCTGGTACCGCTTCAGGGGGTCGACCCCGTCCCAAGTAGACGGTGACTCATCCCCGGCGCTCAGCCACGCCCGAAATTTATCAGCCTTGCCAAGACCGGCCGCTCCCGCGAGCGCTTGGCACTTCGCGCTGCCGCCGTCGAGACCGCCTAAATCGCCAAGATAGAGTTCGCTGCTGACGAAGATCACCCGGCTTAGAACTGTGCACTCCACCGAGCACTTCGAAAGGTCAGGATTGACGCCGTCATCGCACTCCTCCTCAGCCTGGACCTTCTCATCGCCACAATGCGGGCCCCACTCGCACGAAGTCGTGCAGCCGCCGTAGGAATCATCATCGTTGATCAGATCGTCCTCGCCCGGTTCATCGCCGAAGTCGCACTCTTCCACGCCCTCCTGGAGCTTCTCGTCGCCGCATCGGGCGAGAGCACAGGTCTGAGTGCAGGCCCCGGCGTCACTGTTCTCAAGGCCAAGGTCGCACTCTTCCACGCCTTGCAGGATGAAACCGTCACCGCACTTCGCGAGGGTGCAGTCGGACGTGCACGCCCCGTCATCGCTGTTGCCCTCGGCATCGTCACACTCCTCGCCGAGATCGACAAAGCCATCCCCGCACTCGGGAGGCAATCCGCCCCCTGTCGAGCTTGAGTCCTCTCCGGTCGAGCTCGACGTGTCGGTGGTCGTGTCGGTCGGGTCCTCGCCGGTTCCTGGGTCACCATCGCTGGCCGTCAGGGTCGGTGCGTCCGTATCGGTATCCGTGTCGCTGCCGCTCGCGGTCTCCCCACCCGCCGTCGCGCTTGTCGGCGAGTCCCCCTCACCATCTGGGCAGCCCGAGCAGGCCATGACCAGAAAGCCCGCGACGGCGATCCGACAGGGGGAACGAAGCGAGCGAGACAAACGAAGACGGGGGTCGATCATGCTGGCCCGAGAGTCGACCACTTCGGCAGGATGTTGCACGCCGCACCAAAAGCGCGATTTCGCGACAATCTGGACAGAATCCTCTCGGTCCGTGCCCCGACCCGAGAAACGTAGTCCGGCCGTCAGATGGAGCCGGATCCCCGCGACTCACGAACTCCCCAACGCCTCCGATCGCCGCGCGTGAGCAGGCCAAGCAGCGCAAGCTCGCCCCGACTCGCGGAGAAGCGACGCAACGCAGCGGCGCTCGAGCGCTAAGAAGACAAAGTGCTCTCAGGACGCCCAGCTCGACGCGGAACTCGAAGCCTAGAAACGCAAGCTCGGCAACTAGACGTGCGGCGCCTGCTGACTCCAACCACGGGGTCCGACTTCTGCTCTCAGTCGGTCCTCAGCCCACGCGACGCGCCATGACCGCATAGTGGATCAACAATTTCGCGATACTCGGGGATCGAATCCTCGCGCTCGGCGACTTGTATCTCATCACGGTGGAGCACCTAGCGCTCGAGCTCGAAGTCGGTGTTGTCGTCGTTCACTCCGAAGGAGGAGAATCAACCCATGGATGAAGTGACCCGAGGGCTTCTCGAGGCGGTCGCACGTCGCCCAGCGGATATTGTCGTCGTCGTCGGCGCAGGGCTGGCGATCGCGTCGCTCCACAAGTCACCGAGCGCCGACCTGGCGTCGTGGGGCGGGCTGCTGACCAGCGGGCTCAAACGGGCCGCGGAGCTCCATCGAGTCTCGCCGACGGAGGTCCAGGCGATCACCGCGAAGCTCGCGTCCCCGGACCCCATGGAGTGGATTCAGGCGGCCGAGGCGATCACGAACGCTCTCGGAGGGCACCAGAGCGGCGACTTCGCGGCTTGGCTGCGGACGACCGTCGGCCGCTTCCACAGTCATGTCCGCGACCGGCGGCTGGGCGAGAGCCTGCGCCTCCTCAGCGAGGCCGGGGTCCTGCTGGCGACCGTCAACTACGACGGCATCTTGGAGACCTTCACGGGGCTCCGGCCGGTCACCTGGCGTGAGCCCGTCAAGGTTGAGCGGGTCCTCCGCGGCGACGAGCGCGGGATCCTCCACCTGCACGGATTCTGGGAGGATCCCAGGTCGATCGTCTTCGGCGCGCGCTCCTACGACGATGTCAGCACCAACCCACACGCGCGCGCAGTGCTGACGGCGCTGCGGATCCAGAAGACGTTCGTCTTCGTCGGTCACGGCGCGGGCCTCGACGATCCCAACTGGGGCAGCTTCCTCCGCTGGACAGAGGACGTCTTCGCCGGCTCCGAGTACCTTCACTATCGCCTAGTGCGCGAGGCGGAGCGCGCAAAGGTCCAAGCTGGACACCCGATGGAGCAGCGGCTCATCGCGCTCCCCTTTGGTTCAGAGCACGACGACCTCGCGCCCTTCCTGCGCTCACTGATCCCAGCCGGAGGAGGAACACCAAGACGACAAAGCACGGCGGCCGCAAGGCAAACCGTGGTCCTCCTGCTGAACATCCTGGAGAAGGACCACACACCGCTCCAGGAGGAGAAGGTCCGTAATGCAGTGGATGCTGAGGACGCGATCATCCTCAGGCTCGACGAACCGATCGATCGCAAGACGATAACGCCCAGGAACTGGCGCACGATCGCCCGCGGGCTCGAGCGCCTCGCCGACGAGGCGATGAGCGTGAGCGGCGATGTGAAGTACGTCGTGTGCGGCAAGGCGCCGCTCCCGGTGTTCGCCTATCTCGGCGATCGGATGCGCAACCGCCCCGGCGGCTCGCCTTTGGTGTTCCTCAACAGCTACGGCGATCACTGGGACTGGATCGAGTGTCCGATCGGGGCGCAGACGACCGTCACCGACCATTTCACCGAGATCGGGCCGCCATCTCGGGGGTCGAGGCAGGCCAAGCGCGTAGTTCTGTCGGTGATGCCGTGGCTGGAGCTGGTGTTCACGCGAAACATGGTGGAGCCACGCAGCGCCGATCCACGCGAGGCGTTTTCAGTCTTCTACCCGATCCACGCGCCGACGCGATCCCGCATATCGCAGCCGATGACTGGCGATGAGCTGGTCGTCGTGCTCGGCCACGTCGATCGGGCGATCGCCTGGATGAACAGGAAATGTCGAGACAAGAGCGGGCTCACAGTGGCGCTCGCCGGGCCCGCATGGCTCGCCTTCTGGATCGGCTATCGGCTCAACCCACGGGCGAGGCTCGGACGGGTCGACTATCTCGACTTCGACAAGGAGCTAGGCCAATACACGCACGCCTTGGCATCACCCCGGCATGAGGTGCCTTGGCTCTCGGGACGGCCGAAGCTGCTCTTCCTCGGCGCCGAGCCCGACGACCTCACGCGTACCAACGGCGAGCAGGTGGTGACCGCGATCCAGAAGGTGCTCGATCCGATCGCCGGGACCTATGACCTCCAGGTACGACACTGCGTCAAGCCCGACGACTTTCTGAGGGCCGTCAAGGAGTTCAAGCCGGACATTCTTCATATGCACCTTCACGGCTCGCTCCGCGGGGTGCTCGGCTTCGAGGATGACGAGCGAGATACCCAAGAGATCAGCCACGACCTCTTCGTCCGAGCCCTCAAGAGCGCAAAGTTCGAGCCAACTGTGATCGTCATGACCTCTTGCCACACGGCGATGATGGCTCCGGAGCTTGAAGCGATCGGAGAGTGCGTGATCACAATGAAGGGTGAGCTGGAGGTCGAGACTGCGATCGCTCATGCGACGGCGTTCTACCAGGCGCTCGCGGCCGGCAAGTCGGTAGACCAGGCAGCCGAAGATGCGAGCATCACGATCGAGCTCGGCGGAATGGCCTCCTACGATGTGATCCAGGCGACGAGCGAGGTCGAGGCGGAGCTCGAGGATGTTGTTCTGTTCCGCGATGCTTCTGGGCGTGAGAAGCTCAAGAGGTCCTGAGCCGACGGTGTGAGAGTAACCTGAGGTGAGCGGGAGGCTCGCCGGCCCGAGGAGTCGAGCGAGCGCTCTGTGAGCCGCAGTACAGGCCCGCCGGGCAGGTTGTGTGATGCGTCTACGAGAGAGGCTTCGGCGCTTTGCGCCCGCGCCTCTCTCGGTTGGTGCTGCCCGATCTGTACTACACGGCGGGGTACTCAATGCATTTCAATGCCCTTTGAGCGGGCTGTGCCTTGTCGGTCGCCGAGATCGATGCCCAGACGCGCAACGCGGTCAAGGCGTTTCCATGCCCTTTGAGCGGGCTGTGCCTTTGTCGGCTGCGTCCAGTCCCTCGCATACCTCGACTGGGTCAACATCGTTTCAATGCCCTTTGAGCGGGCTGTGCCTTTGTCGGGGCCGAAGCGGGCGAGGACAAGGTCGACGGGCACCCGTTCGCGTTTCAATGCCCTTTGAGCGGGCTGTGCCTTTGTCGGACGACCAGCAACCCTGACACAGGCACAAGTGGAACCACAGTGTTTCAATGCCCTTTGAGCGGGCTGTGCCTTTGTCGGGTAAAGAACGGTGATTATGGCTCTGTGTGTTGCACGTTTGGGTTTCAATGCCCTTTGAGCGGGCTGTGCCTTTGTCGGTTGAAGAAGCAGTGCAGAAAGGCGTCGATGAATGGGCCGTTTCAATGCCCTTTGAGCGGGCTGTGCCTTTGTCGGAGCACCCGATATTTCACCAATAATCTCAGGCCCTTGCAAGGCCAGATCGCGAACCTCCGCGACTGCGCAAATCACGCTACAAACTGACCTCGACCGCGGCGGCCCAATGCCAACTTTTTCCTGCAATTCCAGAGACTTGGAGAGATCGCTAGCCTCCCCACTTGAACAGCGTTCACTAGGACTAGCGATTTTCTCAAGCATCAATCCCTTCGACACGTCGCGGCGCCGCGCGAGCCTTCGCGGAGCAGGCCAGCCCGAACGCGCCAGGCCAGAGTGCGCCGCATCCAGACTCCCGCTCGAGGAGCGCCCGGTCATATCCCCGACACCACCGACGGCACCGACCAACCTAGGACCCTCCGCGAGGCCGTCCTTCGCGAGCTCTCTCTCCATGTAGTCCGTCAACACGTCGTAGGGCCCTCTTCGCGAGTTCACGAGCCCGCAGGTTTCTGCGGCGCCTGCTCTTCCGGCACCTCGACAGCCGAGGTCAGTCGCCCAATTATAGTCGCACGCTCCACGGCTTCGATCCTCCCTCACCTGAGAAAGTTCTGATCCGACGGGTCCACCCCAGGCCGGCGCTGCCGCTCGCCTCCCACGACCTCCCCCAGCGAAGCCCTGCACGGACCCACGCACCTACGGATCGCCAAGAGCTAGCCTAGGCACCATGGAGGGTGACGAGGCGACCCCTCACAAAGGTCTCTTTAGACTCGCACGCAGCCCGCCCGCCTTAGCCCGCACACGCGGGGGCCAAGGCGGACGGGACATCGCGGGTTCAACCACTACGGCCAGGGCATCGCCCCCTGCTTCTTCACCTTGACCTTGACGGTCGTCTGGGTCGTACCGGGAGCCGGAGGTCCGCCGGTGCTCGTCGGCGTCGGGACGGAGATGCCGGGGGGGACGGCGATCACCAGCACATTGGTCTCGTCGAGATCGCTACGCGCACCAGAGCGAGCCGCTCCACTAGAGCGTGTCCACTGCTGGAGCCCCGACGACAACTCCTCCCAAGCGTAGACCTGGTGGGTGCTCCCGTTGTGGGTGAAGTCGGCGATGACGACCTCTGCCGCATCATTCGGGCCCCTACCGTCCTCCGGAAGCTCGTCGAAGATCGAGTCGTCATAGTCGCTGAGGAGGTCGCCGCTATGAGCGAGGGAGAGTCCTCCGCTAGTGTCGATGCTGGCGTCGATGTTGAGGGGATGCTGATTGTATGTGCTGAGAGTCGTCATCTTGATCCTTGAGTTGTAGTGAGCACGACGACGGGCCCACAACCTCTGCTTGAGGTCATGGCAGGCGCCTCGCCTGGTCGCACCACTACTAGTCGCGCTCCACCGACGTTCGATCCCTCAAAGAATCCTCGCGGCCGGCGAGATGAGCCGCAGCGGCTCGGCTCGTCTCGATATTTTTCTCTGTCGGAGGGGATCGAAGCCGCGTCGATCACGACTAATCGATCCAGCGACGCTCGCCGCAGGCGACGAGCTCGTCGCATGCGGACCCACCAAGGCAGGTAGAGAGATGATGTTCTCGGATGAACTGAAAGAGTTGATGTCAGCGAGCCCCCGCTCCTTGGCCATCGTTGTCGGCGCAGGCGTAACGATCGGAGCGCTCCCCGAGCGAGAGCTCAAGGCGATGGCGACGTGGACGGGCCTCCTCCGTGAAGGCTTGCGACGCTGCGAGCTTCAACACCGCTTGACCCTCGAAGAGACAACGCACCTTCGAGCACTCCTAAGCGGCGATGATCCAGGCGCATGGATCGAGGTCGCCGACGCGGTGACCACGGGGCTCGGAGGGGCTGAGGCAGGTGAATTCCGCCGTTGGCTCCGAGAGACGGCCGGCACGTTCGCTGAGCACAGCACGTCAACGACCGCCCTAGAGGCCCTCGCAGACCTCGCGCAGCGAGGGGCTGTCATCGCCACGGTGAACTACGACGGTTTGCTCGAAGAGGCGACAGGGCTCGCTCACGTAACCTGGCGCGACCAGGCCCGCGTCGAACGCGTGATTCGAGGCGATGAGCAGGCGATCCTCCACCTCCACGGCCATTGGTCCGATCCGGCGTCGATCGTCCTCGGAGGTCGCTCTTACCAGGCGATCCGCGACGCGAGCCACGCGCAGGCAGTGATGTCCACCTTGCGGATGACCCGGACGCTCGTCTTCATCGGCCACGGTGCGGGGTTGGTCGACCAGAACTGGGGCCCCTTCCTCCGCGGGACGGAGGATCTCTTCGCGGGATCGGAGTACCGTCACTACCGGCTCGTACGTGAGTCTGAGCGCGAGCGTGTTCAAGAAGAGCACCCCGACGCACAGCGCATCGTCGCCCTGACCTACGGGGACAACTACGATGATCTCGGCCCCTTCCTCCGCTCCCTCGTGCCTGACAGGGATGAACTGCGCCAGAAAGCCGAGGCGAACGCTGAGCCCGAGCGACACACGGTCGTCCTGCGGATCAACATCGGCGACAAGCAGTACGACTGGCTCTCCGAACCGACGCTCCGGGCGAAGGTCGACGAACTCTTTGGTGATCCCGATCCGCTCGTCCTCCCCGAAGTCCACCTCCATGTCGACCGCAACGCGATCCACCCGCGAGAGTGGCGAACGATCGCTCACAAGCTCCTCCAGCTTCGGGACGCTGCGAAAGCCGCGGCTCCAGCGGGCGCGAAGACTCGCTTCGTCGTCGCAGGACAGGCTCCGCTCCCGGTCTTCGCCTACTTCGGACAGCTGATGCAGCACATCGGCGGGCCCATCGCGTTCATCAATCTCCGCCGAGGGACTCACATTTGGGACGTGATCGACTCCGAGACTCTCTCGCGTGGGGACCGTGATCTGTTCACCGTCGACAAGCCTGGGCTCGCCCGAGACCGGTCGGGGCGCCTCGCCCTCGTAGTCCGCTGCTCGATCGACTATCCATACCTGGAGGATCGGCTCGCAGAGCGAGTAGCCGCAGAGGGTGCAAACCTCCTCTGCTCCTATAAGATCACGAGTAGAGAGTCACACAAGAGTATGCCGATGATCGCGACGGATCTCGCTGTGCTCCTCGATCATATTCGCGATGCGCTCGCATGGATGGCCGAAGAGGATGTCGAGACCGACGCACTCGTGGTCGCGATCGGCGGGCCTACGTGGGCGGCGTTCTGGATCGGCCTTGAGCTGAACCCCTACACGCTAGGATATCGCGTGGACTTCCCGAACTTCGTCGGCCGACGCTACGTCCCCGCGCTCTCATCGCCAATGCACACAGCGCCGTGGCTCGACTACCCCGCGAAGATTCTCTTCGCAGGCGCTGAGCCCGTCAACGGCACTCGAACACGCGGGGCGAATGCCTTTGACTCGATCCAAGAGGCGCTCGAGCGAGAGCATGGGCGGGACAATTCCATACTGAAGTTCCGTTTCAGGGGTGCAATCAGGCTCGACATGTTCCAGCGCGAGGTCGAGCTCTTCAACCCCGACATCCTGCACCTCCACCTGCACGGAACCAAAGATGGGAACGGTCTAGCCTTCGAGAAAGAAGGCGGCGACGGCAAGCGCGTCGGCGCAGACGACTTTGTCGACATGCTGAGATCGACCAAGGTCCGCCCCGCGCTCGTGGTGCTCTCCGCCTGTAACTCGGCGGCCATGAGCCCGGCCATGGTGGCGCGCGAGAGCCTCATCGCGTCTGAGATCGCGGAGTGCGTCGTCTACATGGACGGCGAAGTCCCCTACGCCGTAGCGATCGCGTTCGCGTCAGCCTTCTACGGGGCGCTCGCGCGCGGCAATACGCTTCTGACGGCGCTCGACCAGGGCAAGTCACGGGTCCGCCCAGAGTGGGGCGAGAAGCGGGCGCAGATGATCAAATATCTCCTCGCGCCCGGCCTCACCGCAGAGGAAATACAGCTCCTACCGAAGCCCAAGAAACCGCATTGATCTTGCGTGATCAGGCGCACGTCCTGCCCTGAGCCGAAAGCGACCGTACGCGGACTGGACAAGGGAACCGATCGTCGAGCGGCGACGACTAACTATTCACGAGCCAGGAGAACAAAAATGATGACCATCACACAGACCTTCGAGAAATTCCTTCAGTCGCTTGAGCTGACCCGGGCACAGCGCGACAACGCGAGCCAACAGCACAAGTACATGCGCGAAGAGCTGTTGAAGCGACTGAGCCTGGAGACGACCTTCCTCACCGGCTCATACGCGCGTAAGACTGCCGTTCGGCCGCTCAACGACATCGACGTCTTTGTCGTATTCAAGGAGACCGACGAGGTGAACCCCGACAATGCGCCGGGCGACCTTCTCAACACTGTGAAGCAGACTCTCGAGGAGATCTACCCCGGCAAGACCTCTTCACCCCAAGCACGATCGGTGAACATCGAGTTCACCCAAACCGGTATCTCTTACGACGTCGTCCCCGCGTTCATTGATCGCGACGACCCCGACATCTACAGGATCCCAGATTTGGAGGCGAGCGCCTGGATCGCCACCAACCCGATGACACACAAGACGATATCGACGGAGGCGAACGAGGCCGCGAACAAGAAGCTCAAGCCCCTGCTGAAGGCTGTCAAGCACGCGAACAACTTCAACGATCGCCCAGCCCGCTCCTTCCACCTCGAGGTGCTCTCATGGGGGATTCTGACTAGCGACCCAGGCGCCTACATCGACGGGCTTGTGGTGCTCCTCCGAGGTCTCGCTGACCAGATCATGGATCCATGTCCGGACCCTGCAGGACTAGGGCCGGACATCCGCCCTTCGCAGGAAAAACTCCTGCGGTCTCAGAAGTGGCTCAATGAGGCCGCAAAGCTCGCCGACGAGGCTCAGGAGCTCGCCGCGAAAGGTCGCACCGGAGAGGCGCACAAGAAGCTGCGTGAACTCTTCGGCGCACAGTGGCCGGAGAAAGGCACTTCGGGAAAGGGAGGAGGCGGCCTGATCGTCCCAGGCACTTCGGTTGATGACCAGCGGAGCCGGTTCGGATGAGCGATTCGCTCCACACGGTTGGGAAGCGCCGTCTTCTGCGAGAGCTTCGCGCGCTGCGGGCCGCGTTCCCGTCAGTGCGCATGCTCTCTCTCTCCCACGGCGCGCCAACCTTCGAGACGACGGTGGCTGTCAACGGCGCAGACCGACATATCCGGCTCACGCTCCCCCCTGGGTACCCCTCGGTTCCACCCGAGCTTCGAGAGCTCGATGAGCCCGGGGGGCGCGGGCTTGTGCCTTCTGACGGGATGCATCGCTTCCCGGACGGGAGCATCTGTCTCTTCGCGCATGGCAATGATCAGCATGCATGGACGATGAATCGTCTCGCAGTGGAAGCGCTGACGCGCTTCGTAGAGCTGGTTCAGCGCGAAAAGGAAGGCGGAGAGCGGGGATACCTATTCATGGGTTCACACCGAATTCACGTACCGCATAGCATCGCCGAGACGATGCAGGCTCCCGGCAAACATGGGTATGTCCGTGTCCGCACGGACAAAGCGAGCGGGAGAAACTGGTATGCAGACGAGATCCACACGGAGGGCTGCAGCGAGCTGAGCTTCGAGACCGACCTCAGCGAAGGATGGAAAGGCCTCCTTCCCGTCGAAAGGCGCGTCTTCTGGGCCAACGTCGACCTCGGCGACCAAGCCTGGGACGCTATCGGCGTCGACCGATTCGGCCTGGACGCTTTTCTCGAAAGCGCACGCCCGACTGCTCATCGCAAGGCCCCGCTCGCCGGCGAGAGCATCATCCTGGTACGCCAGAATTCACAACACTTTGACGCCCGCTCCTTCCAGAAGGCCCTCTTCGATCTGCGGTCGCTGCTGTGGCGCGAGATTGGAGTCGGCACCCCAGAGGACAGCCTCTTCCATCGAAATCGCGGTGTGATCGCCGAGCGCGAACAGCTCAAGTCGACACGGGTCATCCTCGTAGGACTCGGCTCGCTCGGAGCGGCGATCGCTCGGGTGCTCGCGCAGGCGGGTATCGGTCGCTTCGTCCTGATCGACCCCGACCACGTGACGATCGAGAACATCTGCCGCTACATAGCGCCGCTCGGTTCAATTGGTCATCCGAAGGTCGACGTCGTTCGACACATAATCCACGGCATCAACCCTGATGCCGAGGTCCACACGATCACAAAGCATCTCGCATGGGACCTTCCCGGCCTCGGCGCGGGACTCGATCTCGAGCGTCTCCTCGAAGAGAGCGACTTCATCGTCTCCACCTGCGTGGAGGAGAATACCGAGCGGCAGCTCAACGCCCTTGCGGTCAAGGCCAGGGTGCCGGTCATCTACGGCGCCGCGCTGGGCGCTGCTGAACACGCCCGGATATTCCGCGTACTCCCAGGTGAGACTGCCTGCTACGAGTGTGTCCTGCTCGCGCAGGAGCGCGAGCCGACCGAATTTCCTCGCTTCATTTCCCCCAGGCGCGGCGAGGAACGACCCTATCTCGATCCAGGTCTGCCGGGGCTCGCGATCGACGTTTTGCAGATCGCGATGCTGACCGCCCGCCTTACCCTGCAAACGATCGCGCGCCTGACATCCCCGGACATCGGCATTCGCGATGAGGTAGGACACCACTTGGTCTGGTCGAACCGCGGCGGATGGTGGCTCTGCGATCGAGCCCTGCAGGTGGCGATCAAGGACGTGCCACGGGCGAGCGACTGTCCCGTGTGCGGCGGGAACAACACCACCGAGGAGCTCGACCAGAGTGAGACGGAGGAGTCCGACGATCTGTTGGCGAAACTCGGGGCGAGATAGGACTCGCATCATCCTCTGAGCTGAGCTTGAGCTGTGACCGGGTTCGCGGCGCCCAATGGAGATGGCTGCGCTCTACTTTGAGTAGGCTGTGCCTTTGTCGGCTCGATTGGAAGGGGTACGCCGAGTCGGTGTGACCCCTTCTGCATGTTTCAATGCCCTTTGAGCGGGCTGTGCCTTTGTCGGACCGATGAGGGGACGATTGTCCTCGAGGCACGCCTGGAGTTTCAATGCTCTTTGAGCGGGCTGTGCCTTTGTCGGCTGCGACATCGCTGACCCGGACTGTAGCGAGCCTCACGTTTCAATGCCCTTTGAGCGGGCTGTGCCTTTGTCGGCCTCGCAGCTTCGGCCACCGCACGGCCTTCGCGCCGGGGTTTCAATGCCCTTTGAGCGGGCTGTGCCTTTGTCGGTGGATGACGACAACCGATTGGAAGAGCATAGACGAGGCTTGTTTCAATGCCCTTTGAGCGGGCTGTGCCTTTGTCGGCGACGGGTTCGTCTCCCCCGACTTGGGGGAACAGTGCGAGTTTCAATGCCCTTTGAGCGGGCTGTGCCTTTGTCGGTCGCAGGCATCACTTTGCGAGTGCTTACGCTTGGCGTGCTGCGTTTCAATGCCCTTTGAGCGGGCTGTGCCTTTGTCGGATCAAGTTCGGGTAGTCATCGAGCCTTCCTCATTTAGGTGGTTTCAATGCCCTTTGAGCGGGCTGTGCCTTTGTCGGTCCCTCGCAGGCCACCACCTGCGAGAACACGAACCCGTTTCAATGCCCTTTGAGCGGGCTGTGCCTTTGTCGGGCGGACTCCATCTTTCTCGAGTGCGATGATGAGAGCTGCTGTTTCAATGCCCTTTGAGTGGGCTGTGCCTTTGTCGGATTGATGGGCAGTTCCCCGTGACGGCTAACCCCCCCCGTCACCAACGTTTCAATGCCCTTTGAGCGGGCTGTGCCTTTGTCGGCTGTTCACCCTCATCGCCTTTGGGACCGGGTGTGATGAGTTTCAATGCCCTTTGAGCGGGCTGTGCCTTTGTCGGACACCCAGCAAGAATTGGCCATCAAGCGCTTCGCGGCATCGTTTCAATGCCCTTTGAGCGGGCTGTGCCTTTGTCGGAACCGTCTCGACGGCCTCAAGGTCGAGTTGACCTTCGGGTTTCAATGCCCTTTGAGCGGGCTGTGCCTTTGTCGGACCCTGTTTACCCTGAGCTCGGCTTCTGCCGGGGACCCCTGTTTCAATGCCCTTTGAGCGGGCTGTGCCTTTGTCGGCGTAAAAAGCAAGCTCTAAGGAGAAAATGAAATGTTTCAATGCCCTTTGAGCGGGCTGTGCCTTTGTCGGCCTGCACATCAAATACAAACGGGTGTGACGCACCCAGCGAGTTTCAATGCCCTTTGAGCGGGCTGTGCCTTTGTCGGTCGAGAACTGCGCGACCTGTTACGCCTGCCGAGAGGTCGAGGTTTCAATGCCCATTGAGCGGGCTGTGCCTTTGTCGGATGTTTCGAAGGCGGATAGTCCGCCAGTCGCAACTCCCCTGGTTTCAATGCCCTTTGAGCGGGCTGTGCCTTTGTCGGCCCCCTTCTACAAGGCGGGCAGCCTGACCTTGACCTGGTTTCAATGCCCTTTGAGCGGGCTGTGCCTTTGTCGGTCGGCGAGAGCGGCTGTTGGACCCAGCAGTCAGACGAGTTTCAATGCCCTTTGAGCGGGCTGTGCCTTTGTCGGCACCTTAAAGAAACGTCGTTAAAGACGTCCTCATTTTTGTTTCAATGCCCTTTGAGCGGGCTGTGCCTTTGTCGGCTGCACTAGATGAATTTCTTGCACAACCCCGAACCACTAGTTTCAATGCCCTTTGAGCGGGCTGTGCCTTTGTCGGGGGAGCGTCACGTCCCACCCCGAGGAGTACTGGAAGATGTTTCAATGCCCTTTGAGCGGGCTGTGCCTTTGTCGGAGCACCCGATATTTCACCAATAATCTCAGGCCCTTGCAAGGCCAGATCGCTAACCTCCCCGACTGCGCAAATCACGCTGCCAACTGACCTCGACCGCGGCGGTGCAATGCAAACTTTTTCCTGCAATTTCAGAGGTTTGGAGAGATCGCTAGCCTCCCTACTAGAACAGCGTTCACTCGGGCTAGCGATTTTCTCAAGCATCGATCCCTTGGACACGTCGCGGCCCCGCGCCGAGCGAGCCTTCGCGGAGCAGGCCAGCCCGAACGCGCCCCACCCGTACACCCACTCAAAGAGCGCCCCCGCTGTATCCCCGGCACCACCGACGGCATGGACCAACCTCGGACCCTCCGCGAGGCCGTCGTTCGCGAGCTCTCTCTCCATGTAGTCCGTCAACACGTCGTAGGGCCCTCTTCGCGAGTTTGCGAGTTCACGAGTTCGCAGGTTTCTGCCCGCCTGCTCTTCCGCCGACCTCGACAGCCGAGGTCGTTCGCCCAATTATAGTCGCACGCTCCACGGCTTCGATCCTCTCTCGCCTGAGAAAGTTTTGATTCGACGGATCCACCAAGCTCAGGCCGGCGCTGCAGAAGCCCAGCACGGACGCCCGCGCACGTACGGGTCACCAAGTTTTAGCCTAGACACCCGCAAAAACGGCAAGAAATCCGAGGATCGAATCGCCCCCACCGGCGACTAGTATCTCAGCGGCGACGAGGTGCCGGCCGATGACCGTACACGACGACCCACATGACAGCGACCAGACTGCGGCGCTCCTCCGAGGGCGACGTCCAGGCAAGGGACGCGAGCGCGACGAGCTTGACGCGCGCCTCCACCTCGAGAAGATGCGGGCTCACTTCGCTCAGGCCGAACCCAAGCCGGTGCACTTCCGCAAGTGGACCGTCCTCCGCAAGCTCGGTCAGGGCGGGATGGGCACGGTCTACCTCGCCGAAGACCCCGGGCTCGACCGCAAGGTCGCCCTCAAGCTTGTCGGTGACCAAGAGGAGAGCTCGGCCCGGGACACCGCGCGTGAGGCCCGAGCGCTCGCGGCGATCCATCACGAGCGCGTGGTCCAGGTCTTCAGCGTCGATGACACGTCGCCGCCCGTCGTCGTCATCGAGATGGAGTACGTCGACGGGGAGACGCTCCGGCGCTGGGCCGCCCACCCCGAGCGCAGATGGAGAGCGCTCGTCAACGTGATCGCCGGCATCGGCGACGGCCTCGCGGAGCTCCACCGCGAGGGCCTCATCCACCGGGACGTCAAGCCGGACAACATCCTGATCAGCAGCTCAGGTGAGGGGAAGCTGGCGGACTTCGGCTTGGCGGTCGCCACCGACCGAGCACACGCAGACACCCCCGACGGGGACGAATCTACCGAGAAGGCCACGCCGCTGGAGCTTCGCATGACCGCGAGCGGGGCGCTCCTCGGGACCCTCGGTTACATCGCCCCCGAGGTCATGGCGGGTGACGAGGCGACCCCTCGCAGCGATCTCTTTGGGCTGGCGTCGGTCCTCTACGAGGGGCTCTACGGCACGCTCCCCTTCGCAGGCGACTCCCCAGAGGAGCTCGCCGAGGCGATTCAGAGGGGGCGCCTCTCCGTCCCTCAAGACGCCCCCAAGCTGCCCTCATGGCTTCTCCGCGCGCTCCGTCGCGCGCTCTCGGCCGACCCCTCCGCGCGCTATCCGTGTGTAGCCGACTTTGTCCGCGCGCTCCGACGTGGGCTTAGGCGACGACGGCTCCTCATGATCGCGGGGGGACTCCTCTCGACGATCGCAGCCCTCCCCGTCGCAGGCTGGTACCTCGGACCCCCACCGGCAGACCCCTGCGCTCTCGCGGGTGCGCCGATGGCAGCCCTCGTCGACGCTGTACAGCTCCAAGACCGCACAACGGCGCCCACAGCATCGCTCCTACAAGCGACCCTCGTCGCCCGCCGCGATGCCTGGGTCGACGCCGACCTGCGGCTCTGCACAGCAGAGCGACGACGGCCTCTCTTTGACCTCCAGAGCCTCGATCGCGACCAACGAAGACGACGATGCCTCGACGAGTCCCTCGGCACGCTCACCGCGCTCCTGGGGCCCTCAGCAGGAACAGCGAGCGCAGTGTCGGCGCTGACGATCGCTGACCTCGTCGCCGCGATCGAGGCGATCCCGACCTGCGATGATGCGTTCCTCGCCCACTGGCGACCGGGACGAACCCCGGGCACCCGCACCAAGCTCGACGCAGCGCTCCGCCACGAGCTCGCCGGCGAGAGCAATCAGGCCGAGCGCCTCGCACGAGCGATCGCCGACGGCGATCACCCAGCCCACGAGCGCGCCGAGGCGCTCTATCGGCTGGGCCACGTCCTAGGGGGCGAGCGTCGGGTGCTCGAGGCGACCGCCGCCCTGGAGAACGCCAGGGACCTCGCCTTCGCCAGCGGCCACGACGACCTCTACTGCAGAGCCGCCGCCTACCAGGCCAAGCTGGCCGCCAATGTCGCGCTCTCGCCCGAAGCTAGCCGGCGTGATCTACGAGCGGCGACAGCGTGCATGGAACGGACGGGGTCACGCTCACCGATCCTTCGGGGAGACCTCCTCGAGGCCCGTGGCCTCCTCGCCCACGCAGCCGGTCAGCTCGACCAGGCCATCGACCTCCATCGCCAGGCGCTCACCCTGCGGCGCACTCGGCTCGGCGAGCACCACCCGGACGTCACCAAATCACACCACAACCTGGGGACTGCGCTCTCGCAGCGAGACAACCTAGGCGATCACCACTCCGCCGAGGAGCACTACCGAGAGGTCACGACGTTTTGGCGGGAGCAGCTCGCTAGCGACTCTCCTCCGCTGGCCGATGTTCTCGTCGACCTCGGCGCTCTCCTGGCCGACGACGAGCGCGACGAGGAGGCGCAGGCCCACCTTGAAGAGGCGCTCGCGATCTACGAGCGAAACGGTGGCGAACACCATGCATCCCTCGCTAAGATCCACACAGCGCTCGCTCTCATCGCGCTGCGACACCGAGACTTCGAGGTCGGAGCGTCACGGCTCGCCAAGGCCCGCGAGCACCACGAGCTTACAGACCTCAGACGCGACCACCGTGACCGGCTCCTCCGCCTCGAGGCGGAGGGCAAGCTCGCTGCGCTCCAAGGCAACTTCACCTCCGCCGAGATGCTCTTCCGCGAGGCTCTCGACCTCAGACGCGAGGCGCTCTCGGACGACGAGCTCGACGTTCTCGTCGACTGGATCGAGGCTGCCTTCGCCGTCAACAAGACCCCGGAGCTGGTCGCCCGCGCGCTCGCAGCAGGACCGCCGCTCCTCGACCGCCTACGCGCTGAGCCCGACGCCGCCCGCGGAGGCGCGCTCGCCTGGTACGCCGCCACAGGCCTGCAGACCGCCGGTCGCTCGACGGAGGCGATTCCCTTTCTTCAAGCTGCGCTTGCGGCCTATGAGTCGCACCCTGAACCACCGCTCGAGAACCTCGCAGAGCTCCGCTGGGAGCTCGCGCTGGGCCTTGCCGAGACCTCCCCCGCAGAGTCCCGCGCACTCGCAGAGGCAGCGCACGAAGCCTACCGAAATCTCGGTGACCGAGCCAACGCAGCCTCGACCTCGCGCTGGCTCCGAGCTCATGCGGCGCCATGATCCTCAACACTCCATCAACAACCCAGACTGACGAAATCAGATGATCCTCCGCATCGAGAACATTCAGACCCTCAACCTCAACGCGAAGATTGACGAGGAGGGCGAACTCATCCTCGCCTATGATCGCAAGCCTCTCCGCGAGCACGGCAACGCGATCTTCGACGAACTCCCGAAGGATGGCGAAGCTCGCAATAACCAGGCCGAGGTCGTGATCGCCGACTTCACCCACAAGGGCGTCCCCCATCAGGTCTTCGCCTGGGAGGTGCTGACGACTGGCGAACTCCTGCAGTGGAGCCGCGAGGGCGGGGCGTCGCGCTCCGGCGTCCGGGACGACACCGAGGCGAACGTTCTCGTCAGCGCGATCTCAGTCCCCAAACGGAGCGACACCGGGAGCGACACCGCAGGCCCGCCCGCCCCTGGCAGCACCCAGACCACCGTCAAGGTCAAGATCAAGAAGCAAGGCTCCATGCCTTTTTAGGAGATGGACGCACTTATGAGCCCTCCCACCTGGCCTCCCTCGCATATCGCCGTTCATGCTAGCGTCCCCGCTACCATGGGCCCAAGCGACGATCATGAACTCCTAGAGGCCTGGCAGGCGGGCGATCGCAAAGCTGCCGACAAGCTGCTCCAGCGCCACTACGATCTGGTCCGCAGGACGATCCGAACAAAGACCCCAGAGCACGCGGTCGACGACCTCACGCAGCGGGTCTTCACCGCCCTCATCGAAGGACATGACAAGATCCGCGAGGGCGCGAGCATCCGCGCATACATGCTGACGATCGCCCGGCGAGTCATCGCCGATTTCTATGGCCGGCGCAAGAACAGGCCGATCGCCGACGAGGACATCGCCCAGCACTCGATCGTAGCCCTCGGCGTCGGTCCGGTCACCCTCCTCCTCGAACGCCAGGAGAACCGCCTCCTCCTTGAGGCCCTCCGCGAGATCCCACTGCGGCACCAATTCGTCCTTGAGCTCTACTACTGGGAGGACTTTTCGGGCCCTGAGCTCGCCCAAGCGCTCGAGTGCACCGAGTCCGCGGTCCGCGGCAAGATTCGACGGGCGAAAGAACAGCTCACGGCGAAGATTGGCATGCTCACCCGCGACCGACGCGAATTCGCCGACACCGTGACCGACCTCGATGCCTGGGCGCTCCAGCTTCGCGACGAGCTCCGCGCCCGCTACCCACAGCTTCGACCTCCCCAGGCTGCCGATCCGCAGGTCTGAGTCCGCTGCGATACGACCCGCCTCCACTGTGCCCCACCGCCGACAACGACGATCCCCGATACGAGCCTGGCACACGGTCAGCGGAGCTCAATTCAGTCAGAAGGTCATTGATGCACTTCTATGTCACCGACTATCAGGCTGAGTTCAGGGTCCGCGCGCCCTTCCTCTGGGAGCCTTACCCTGGGAGCCGCGTCCACTATCTGCTGAAGGCTGCACTGGAGCGCGTCGATAGAGAGGTCCGGGAGCAGCTCTTGACGCGCGTAGTCCCGAGCCCATCACCGCACCGATTCCTCCGCGCCGGAGAACAAGCGCCAGCGGGACTGATCCCAATCCTGCCCCCGACACAGATTTCGCCCGGCGAACTGAAGCTGGGCAATCATCTGCAACCGGGAGACACTCTGCGCCTGCAAGTCCGTCGCTTCGGTCAAACCGGACGCGATGTCGACCAGGCTATCGTGGACAGCCTCGATCAGCTCGACGATGCGCTCATCGCCGACACTGTCGGCCGCCGGGGTCCCCGAGAGCGAGTCGTCGAGATCGATGACCAGCCGATACCAACATCCCGAGTATCCCTCCACTTCATCACGCCCGCGCACATCAAGGTGAACGGTAAGGTCGGCGTTGACCTGACGTTCGGCGCGCTCGTCAGCAATCTCCGCCGGCGCCTCGAGAACCTATGCGCCCTCTATGGGGAGCTCCCGGTCGGCTCTTCGGAGCGCTTTAGCGAGCTTCTGAAGACGTCGACCGACGTGCACGGTACACGGTCGCAGCTTCACCTAAAGACTTGGAAGCGAGGGACATCGGAGCCCACAGGTGGGCGCACCACACACGACATGAGCGGGATCCTCGGCACATGCGAATTCGCGGGTCGAATCACGCCTTTCGCCAGCACCCTCGTCGCGGCCGAAGAGATGAACGTCGGGAAGATGACAAGCATGGGCCTCGGCAGGATCGCGGTGACCCGCTCGTAGCGCTCGCGGTCTGTTGGACCCGAGAAGAGCTCTTGCCGACATGCAAGATCGATCACTCTAATTGTTGTCGCCCAACGATCAATGAGTCGTGCGACCTGGCGGCGAGACCCCCGGCGGCAGACTTGCTCCGACTCGACCGCGCCCAGTGACGCCGCGGACGTTGACCTGATGAAGGGACCTCTCCAAGGCGATGCCGCCGGGCTCACGCGTAGGTCCGAGGCCCCACGCAACGATCCTCGATCTACTCGGAGCCGAGAGGAGGACGTTCGTGAGGGCGTCGAACTTACGCTCCGTACCGCTCTCGACCCCACGTCGTTCCCAAGCCCGAACCCGGCGGCCGAGAGCCCGCAACCTTTGGCCGAAAACCCGAGCTCATGAACGGGCATCCCCGGGATCGATCTCGTCGCCGACCCCGTCGACCTTGGCGCCGGCCGCGACGGTATCGGCCGGGCCACGAACTCATCCTTCTCGAACTCAACCCTGCTCATGACGGCCCCGCCCTCACTGCCTGCCCGATACTCGAGGTCAGCCAACCCCAACCGAGGCGAGGGAGCTGGACGCATCAAGCCGGGCGAAGGCAAGCCATTGCTCCGGCGATCGGCTCGGCAGGACCCGATCATCGATGGGCGATCGTCGACGATCACGCGACCGTCCAAAGGCGCGGAGTCGAGCGCGGCAGAGCGTGCCGATGGGAGGAACTAACCGAGGCGCAATCGCGCCTGCTCGCTCGGGCTAGACAGCGTCGCCTTCGGCCGAGCCCCAGATCTCGGCAAACGTCGCCTCTGTGATTCTCTGTCAGAGTTCACAGAGCGCAGACGTTGACCCGAAGCCGAAGATCTCGAGAGCCCAACGGGCACACCTCAATCCCGGAACCGTTGTTTCGGCCTGCCGCGGGCTGCTGCGCGTAGCAGAAGATCCGGCGGTTGCAGAGGCTCTTTACCGCGGGCTGCTCGAGGGCTGCAGCTCACACTTTATGGTCGTCGAGCGCCGAGTTCATCGTCAGCCGGCGCTGCTCATCGGCATCCCGATGCGAGCCCGCAGCAAGATTCCCGCACCAACATGGGGGCGAGAGCCCGCGACAAATACCTGCGCCCGTGAACGAAGGCCCCCTTGTGTTCCCGCGCATGATCCGGTCTGTTCATAACAAGTTCCAGCTGGCCTCCATCTCTGATGTCGACCCTCCAAGCGACTCCCTCCCCGCTCTCGTCCGCGCCCTCCCCCGCGCCGTGGACGATCTTTAATCGGGCGACCCCGACACCGGAGTCGTCGTCGCGGCCCCGCGCACCCGCGAAGGTTGAGCCGCGCGAGTGGGTCCAGTACGAGGTCCCGGCGGACCTCTCGGGTCGGGTGCTCTGCGAGCGCTACGAGCTGACGCAGCGACTCGGGTACGGCGGCATGGGAGAGGTGTACGAGGCGCGCTTTCTCGCGAGCGGTCAGCGGGTCGCGGTGAAGCTGCTCTTCGCGCGCTTCACCGACGAGCCGGAGATGATGACGCGCTTCCGCCACGAGCTGCAGGTGCTCGAGGCGATCGTTCACCCGGGGATTGTTCGCGTCCGCGATTTCGATCTGACCTCCGACCAGCGGCCCTTCCTAGTGATGGAGCTGATCGAGGGCCGTGATCTCCGAGCTCTACTCCGCGAGCAGGGGAAGCGCCCCCTCGCCGAAGTTATCGAGCTAGCCCTCCAAGTTTGTGAGGCGCTGTCACATCTTCACGATCATGGGGTGATCCATCGAGATCTGACCCCGCGCAACATCATCATCGACGAGCGCTCGCCGACACTCCGCGTGAAGCTGATCGACTTTGGGATCTCGAAGCTGACCAGCCTCTTCTACGCGGAAGAGCGCGCCTACATGACCCCTCCCGACCAGCGGCACGGGGAAGATCCTCGGGACGCCGGGCTACACGGCGCCCGAGGTCATCGGCGAGCCGCCATCAACGCAGCAAGACATCTTTTCCTTGGGTGTCGTCCTCTTCGAACTCGCGACGGGGAAGCGACCGCCGGCATCGTGGCTGCGCTCGATCCCCGACGATGTCGATCATGAGGCGTACGGCCTCGACGGGCACACCTGGATGACCCTGCTCAAGGCGATCGAGCCTGATCCCAAGATCCGATATCGATCGGCGCATGAGGTGATCGAGGCCCTCGCGGATCTTCGGCTCCTTGTCGGCGACGACGACAACGACAGCGACAACGACAGCGACGACAACGACAACGACAATGCCGGGGCGCGATCTGGCGCGTCGAAGAGGAGCGAAGCCGTGGAGCACAGCCAGGCTTCGGTCGCGAGCGAGAAGTCTCGACCGACGGCTGAGCCCAGAGGTCGCGCTTCCAGAAGCCCGGCCCCTACCAAGAGGGGCGCCTCCAGGAACCCGGTCCCTGCCGAGGCGGACGCTTCCGGGAACCCGGTCCCGACCGAGGCGGACGCTTCCAGAAACCCGGCCCCTGCTGAGGGGAACGCTTCCAGAAACCTGGTCCCGATCGAGGGCCCGACCGAGCGGGACCCCAGACGGAGCCTGTGGCTCGCCGTGCTCGTCCTCGGACTCTACGCCACCGTCGATCTCGGCCTTCATCTGCGTGGGTACTTGGCGGATCCACCGTCCTCGCTGGATTCCGCGACGGAGATCTCCGCTCGGTCCAGCCCTGCACTCGCTGGGGACGCTCGGCACGGACACGGTCACGGTCGCGATGGCGCCGACGACAAGGTTGATGCCGACAAGGTGAGCGCCGCCGACGAACCGACCGAGCACCCCGAGGCCAACGCAAGCTCGGACAACCCTGCCACCGCCGACCCAAAGACCAAAGCCAAGAGCCAAGGGGCGGAGGAGGTCGATCAACCAGCGCCGACGAACACCCCCGCCGCGGATGCGCCTCCCGCCCAAGTCGACGCCAAGAAGGCGACGAACACCCCTGCCCAACGCCTGTCACGCGCCTCCGTGCTCAAGGTCGTCAAACCCAAGGCCAAAGAGCTCGCTCTTTGTCTCCGCAGCGTCGACGCCGACATTGTCGACGCCAAGATCGACATCTCGGAGGCTGGGTCTGTCACCAGCGTCAAGCTGACGCCCGAGGTCCCCTACATTGTTGAGCGCTGCGTCCTCAGGATCTTGGAGCCCATGACGTTCTCCTCCGCGTTGCGGAGTTCCTCTCACAAGCTCCCGCTCAAAGACGCCTAGGCGACAGGATGGACGGCACGAAATGCTCGGAAATGCGCTAATCTTGGGCAACTTGGGACGACTCCTCGACGATCGGCGGTCATCAAGAAGCCGCCCCCTCCTGCTCGTGTCCCTCGCGGTCGCCCTTGGGTTGCCCGCAAATGCACGAGCGACGCCAGCAGAGATGGACCTCGCGGCGCAGGCAATCGAGCTTGATCAGCAGGGTAAGTACGCGAAGGCGGCGGCGCTTTGGGAGCGCAAATCAGCCACCGACGACGGGGAGGAGCGGACGATGTCGATCCTTCATGCCGTCGACGCCTGGAGGGCTGCGCATGCTGAGACCGGCGCCCTCGCTCACCATTGCGCAGCTGAGGGTCTTGTGGCGCAAACTCTCGCCGATGACACGCTCGACCGGCGCGCGCGTGCCGACTTCATGGGCATGTTCGAGGAGCTACGCGCTCAGGGGGTTGACTGCGCTTCTCCAAAGCAACCCAGTCACACCGGACTCGCGTCATCGGCAAGCCCTCGGCAAACACCTGAACTGTCTGTCGCTGCGGCGAACACCTTCGGCCCTGCTCCACGCGACGACGAACAGGCCCGACCCGCGCCCAGCACCGTCGCCGGCGCGGTCATGGTCTCGCTCGCGGCTCCCCTCGTCGGCGGCACGGTGTACGCCCTCATCGATGACGCCGCGGTCACCAGCGAGCTGAACACCTACTCAGAGAGGGTCGAGGGCGGTGACACGCTCTCGGATGCAGAGCGCCTCCGCATCGCGGAGCTGGGAGACCGCGCCGTTCGTGACCGGAACCTCGCGATCGGCCTTGGGATCAGCGGGGCTGTCCTCTCAGGGATCGGCGTCGGCCTGCTGATCCATGGCCGGCGAACCCGGACAGCCCGAGGTACGCGTCTCTCCCTCCAACCTCGACTTGGCCGCGATGCCGCAGGCCTCATCCTCGGCGGCCACTTCTAGACCGTCTCCTTCAGAAACCAAGCCGCCGATGCTCCAGTCTTCTCACCTCATCGCCTGTCTGTCGCTCACTCTCGCGGCCGGGTGTGCTGTGCCTGCACACGATAGGCTGACAGCAGCGCTCGACGCTGCAGACAGTGAGACCATCGGGACGAGCAGCGGCGAAGACAGCACCTCTGTCGGCGAAGCGACCTCGCTCCCTGGAACGATCTCCACCGTCACAACGGACAACGGTTCCCCAACGTCAACGACGGGTTTGGGAAGCACAAACGATACGGCCGACACGTCTGATACCGGCTCCATGCAGCCGGACAACACGCCGCCGTCGATCTTCTGGATGACAGCCGAGCCCCCGAAGCTGACAAAGGCAGGCCCGCTGACGATCGACGCCTCGTTCACGGAAGATGTCGAAGAGGTCGAGCTCTACGCCGGAGACCAACTCCTAGAGACGCTTACCCCAGACCAGCTCCCCCACGATTTCATCGTCACCAGCGCCGAGCTCAACGGCCAGCACGACGTTTCGATCCGGGCGATCGACGATGGCGGCCTCACCGATGACTCTGCGCCGGTCCCCATAACGATCGCCCTGCCTGAGAGCGGCGCGACCGTCTGGAAGATGATCGGCGACGACCCCGACATCATCCACGGGCATGCGATCACCCCCTTCGCCGAGGGCGTTGCGATCGGCGGCGCGAAGGTGAAGCAGGGCTGGTCGACCGCGATCGTCCGCTACTACGACGGGACCAACACCCTGCGGTGGACAGCGAGCCCCGTGTACGCGCAAGGCATGACGTCTTCGCTCACTGTTGCGCCGGATGGAGGTTTGATCGCCGTCGGCCAGGTGAAGAAGGGACAGGGCTTCGCGCCCTGGCTCGCGAAGCTCGACTCTCTCGCCAACATCACCCTCGGACCTGTCATCGGCAACACCGGCGAGGCGGCTACCGGAGTCGCCGTCGCGCCGACGGGCGAGATCTACGTCAGCGGCTACATCCAGACCCCCGGTGAGGGCAAGTACGACGCGATGCTCTGGGCCTACGACGCGGACGGGGTGTCTAGCTGGTCGGAGCAGTGGGAGAACACTACGAACAAGGACTATACCGGACGGTGGATCGACAAGGCCCACGCGGTCGTCGTCCTCGGCGACGGTACGATCGCCACCGTCGGCTCGACCGAAGTCCAGCACCCCATCCTTGATACTGAGGAGGTCTCTAGGCTGCTCGCGCTACGCTATGGACAGGGAGGTGCGCTTCTCACGACTTGGTTCGCCGAACCCTTCCCTGCCCTAGAGTCCGGGGGCTTGGCAGTGTCAGCGGAGCCAAACGGCGACCTGCTGCTCGGCGGGTGGTCGAGCGAGCTACCGACCGAGTACCGCGAGGCGATGACCGTCAAGCTCAGCGGCCCGAACTACACACCAGAGTGGTTCCGAGTAGAGGTATCGGACAAGTCGGGCCTTGAGCAGGTTGAGGGCCTCGCACGACTTCCGGGAGGGGCCGTCGTGATCGGCCATACCGCCAGCAACGAGACCACAGATCTCGAGGTCACCGCGTTCCTAGAGCCCTACGCACCCCCCCTCTGGAGCCGCACCCACTCCCCCGCAGATCAGGACGAGCGATGCACCGATCTCTCCGTTGGGCCCTTCGGAGCGATCTACTACCTTGGCATCAGTGCCGAGGAGCGCTTCGTCGCGGGCGAGCTCGCGCCCTAAGCCGATCATCTACTTCGGAATCGGTCCGCCGCAGACGTCGAGGATGACCTCCGCCGTGCTCGCGTAGTGGCTCTCATAGGCCGTAGAGCTCTCGCAGAGGCTCCCGAAGAGCACATGCTCAAAGTTGAGCAGCATCGACCGCAACTGTCTCTGCCCTCCGTTCCATGGCCAGTCGCAGATCGGGTCGGGAGTGTCGTTGTCCGCGAAGATCCCAAGCGCGAAGATCGCGTCCTGCTCGCCGCCTTTGGCGTCCAGGATCGTGTTGGCCCACACGTAAGGATTGTACGGCGAACCAGAATCGGTCCCCAGCGAGACCATGACGAGCAGGAGAAGCGCATCGTCACGCAAAAAGCCCTCATTGCACCCCCCGGGGCCGGCAAGTTCAGGGCTGACGGCCCTTCCCGCCGCCCACCCCTCACCATCGACACCGACGCTGTGGCCTTCGGAGGCGACACACATGAAGGCCTCGAGAATATCTGGCTCCTCGGCGTGGATGTACCGTCGATCGTCGACCAGCTCGCAGGGCTTGTTCGAGGCTTCTTTACCAGCGGTGAAGACGACCCCTGCGCCGACGGTCCTGTCACACGGCGTGACCGCCCCTGGAGTGTAGAGCGCCCAGCAAGGGTAGTTCGGCTCATCGAGCTCAGCGCAGCCCCCATCCTCCGGGCACGTCTCCTGACCTATCGGACACGAGACGGGAGCGCCCCAAGTATTCCGTCTCCTCGGGACGAGGATGTGAGGATCGAACTCGGAGAGCTGGTTCTCTAGCACTTCGACAAAGCTCGGCAGCGACTTGACGAGCTTCCCGTAGTGCGGAGCCATGAACTCGGACTGACCTACGAGGAAGAGAATGTCGATCTTCTTCGTCTTGCACCCCTCGGGGAGAATGCCGACGTCCGGAAGGTCCCCTGCATCGAAGGTCGTCGTGTCCGTGCTGCTGGCTGCAGAAGAGTCGTCGCTGCTGCCCGTCCATGACTCTGTGCCCGTGGATGGTGCCGTCGTCGTTCCCGGTAGCACCGAGGTTGTCGAGCTGCCGGTCGTCGTCGTCGTCGTCATCGACGCGATCGAGCCCCCCGAAAGACCGCTCCCACCCGGCTCGGAAGTACCGCTGCAGGCCGGCACGAGAGCCAACAAGGCGAGTCTGAGGCGCGCGCGCACTCGCGCATCGTACGTGATCCGACGGCGCGTTGTCGACGACACTCTCCCATCGGTTGTTGCCCACATCGATCACCCTCTTGCGCAGCGAGGCGAGGCCTGGCCTGGACCGAACCGGAGGCCAGAACTGCTCCGAAAAGTGCCGTGCTTCAACGGGGCCGCCTCGATGATCGAGGCGGAGGGCTGCAGTCGAACTGGCGGGCCAGGCTTGCCTCAACGCGCTTCAACGGGGCCGCCTCGATGATCGAGGCGGAGGGCGGTTGAATGGGGCGGCAAGCTTGGAACTGCGATGCTTCAACGGGGCCGCCTCGATGATCGAGGCGGAGGGAGGGGGGCCGCGGCGAGACGATGGAGCTCGCCGTGCTTCAACGGGGCCGCCTCGATGATCGAGGCGGAGGAAAAAGAACCGGGTCATATACCCGATCGTAGTGAAGCTTCAACGGGGCCGCCTCGATGATCGAGGCGGAGGGAGGCGGGCGACGCGGTCGAGACTGGGCTCGTCGTGCTTCAACGGGGCCGCCTCGATGATCGAGGCGGAGGCTCTGCGGAAACCGAGGATGACGGATCGGTCACGAGCTTCAACGGGGCCGCCTCGATGATCGAGGCGGAGGACCTCTGACCACCTTCGACCCGATCTCAACCTCAACGAGCTTCAACGGGGCCGCCTCGATGATCGAGGCGGAGGGGTCCGCAGGTCGGCGGCGCCGTCAGGCAGCTCGACGCTTCAACGGGGCCGCCTCGATGATCGAGGCGGAGGAAGCATGAAACCTGAAGCAACGGCTGCCACCGGAAGCGCTTCAACGGGGCCGCCTCGATGATCGAGGCGGAGGGTTCACCACTCTTGCCGACGGCGGTCGATTTCGTAAGCTTCAACGGGGCCGCCTCGATGATCGAGGCGGAGGCCCCCTCGACGTGGCCCGAGACCGACGACGGGCGCCTGCTTCAACGGGGCCGCCTCGAAGATCGAGGCGGAGGGAGCGTTCCGCTTGCAGACGCGATCGAGACCTGCACGCTTCAACGGGGCCGCCTCGATGATCGAGGCGGAGGTGGGCGGTCGCGTGCTTCGTCGAGGCGATAGAGCTTGCTTCAACGGGGCCGCCTCGAAGATCGAGGCGGAGGCTGGGTTCCTGACGAACTGCTTTCACGCCGACATGCTTCAACGGGGCCGCCTCGAAGATCGAGGCGGAGGACCTGCCGAGGGTCCACTGCAA
>Ga0316189_10000815_pt1 | contig 31184 bp, 23 predicted proteins | sample LowCovwburrow_MG_FD_204930 | JGI IMG/M metagenome (GOLD analysis project Ga0316189, IMG submission 204930) | Coastal sediment microbial communities from Maine, United States - Lowes Cove worm burrow | ecosystem: Environmental > Aquatic > Marine > Coastal > Sediment | place: USA: Maine...
AGGCGACGGCGGCCGGCGAGGTCTTCCATCCCCTGCGGATCGCCCGGGCGGTCCACCAGGCGGCGCAGATCACCGCGCAGGGTGGCGACCGGCAGCTCTCCCCTGCGACCGGGCGACCGGCGCTCGCGGGTCATCACCTCAGCGGACCGGCCTCGCTGGGCCTGCCGAAGACCCTGGTCGAGACCTCCGAGGACGATCCGGACGCGCTCTTCGCCCCCTTCCGCGGCTGGCTCCACGCGATCAACGCGCGCCAGCTCACCTTCGTCTGGTTGGTCCACGCCGCCGCCGAGCCGCTCTTCGCTGACTTCTTCACCGGCGTCGTCTCCTTCCGTGACGACAACGCTGAGGTCTACTCCGCCACGCCGCCGCCGTGGCTGATCGGTCGCCCGTGGATCGTCGCGCGGCGGACCCTCTACTCGGTCGACGGGACGGGCGGGGTCCTGCCGCTCGGGCTCTACCGCGGCGATGTGGGGGGAGACGGGGAGGAGCGGCTGCTGGTGAACCCCGACTTTGAGATCCTGGTCCAGGCGAGCGACCTCATCCTCGCCCTCTGCGAAGACGCCTCTGACCTGCTGCGGGCGCTCCGACGCTCGCGCAAGGTCGCGGCGGAGCAGGAGCTGCGGCTGCTGCATGAGTCGGCCCCGGACGTCCGGAAACGATCGGGCGTCCAGGGCGTTTCCAAGGCCACCGGAGATTGATCATGGATGAGCACAAGTGGACCCAACTCGGCGCCGTTGCGCCCCTCGAGATCGCGCGCGCACGGGTGGAGCTCCATTGGGCGGCGCAGATCCTCGCCGCAGCCGCAGACGCGCTGCTCGAGCGGGCCGAGGACGACAGCCACACCAACCTCCGCTGGAGTCATGAGCACGGAGCCCTGCTCGGCAGGCCGCTGGGAAGGGGGCAGGGGAGAGGGCTGGGCGGTGAGCTTCGGCTCGGCCTCCGCGTTGCGGATCTGAGCTTGATCGTCGTCGACGGTGAGCGTGTCGGCTCGGTCCAGGCGCTGCGCGGTATGACGATCGCGGATGGGCTCTTGTGGGCCCAAGAGGCGCTCGCGAGCGAGAAGGCGTTGGCGATCCGCGACTATGCGATGCCCGTGCATCCGCTGGGCGAAGGCGGTGCTTTCGGCGAGGGCGGCGGATCCTTCGTCGAGCTCGGTCGCTACTACGGGGCGGCGACGACCATCCTCGGGGAGTTCGCGAGCCGGGAGGAGGGCGCGACGTCGGTCGCCGTCTGGCCCCACCACTTCGACCTCGGGGGCATTCTCTTCATGCCCGCGAAGCCAGAGATCGGGGGGGAGGAGGCGCCGCAGATCGGTTTTGGGATGAGCCCCGGAGACGGCTCGATCCCGGAGCCCTATTTCTACGTGACCCCGTGGCCGCTCGCCCAGAGCCCTGACTTTCCGCCGCTCGAGGGTGGCGGTGTTTGGCACAGAGAGGGCTTCACGGGGGCTTTGCTGCGCGCTTCGACGATCGTCGAGGGGGGAGTGAGCGGCGGCGAGCAGCGCGCGAGGGTCGCCCGCTTCCTGGCGTCAGCGTTGGCGGCGAGCCGGGCGCTGATCCTCGCTCGGCCGTGAGGGGGGATCCTCGCTCGGAGAGGGTTGTCTGGCCCTCGCTTCGCGGTCGTGGTCGCTCGTCCTCCGGATGCAGCGCGGTCGTCGGCGAGGCCGATGATCCCCAGGGCGTGCCTCTCGCCTGTGCTTGCGGTCAGGGCGAGGTCCCCCGCTGACGGTCGCGCCGATGACCTGCGGGCGGCCTACTCGCGGGCGGCTGGCAGCTTCGCCGACGAGCCGCTCGCCAGGAGAAGCTCGACGTTGCGATCGAGCTCGCGCGGGATGACGACCCGTAACGTCGAGCCTTCGCCAGGCGCGCTCACGAGGGAGACCTGGCCCATGAGCATTGTCGTCAGGCGTTTGACGAGGGCGAGGCCGAGGCCGATGCCGCCGTACTGCCGCGTGCTCGAGTCGTCGACCTGGACGAACTCACCCCAGACGTGCTTTTGCGCCTCGGGATCGATGCCGATGCCCGTGTCCGCGACCTCAAAGCAGATCTGTCCGTCTTCGCGGGGCTCGACCCGGAGGGAGATCTTGCCCTCCTCGGTGAACTTGGCGGCGTTGCCCAGGAGGTTGAAGAGGATCTGGCGCAGCTTCGACGGATCGGTGTAGAGGGTCGCGCCGGCGAGGGCAGGAGCGATGCTGTGGGTGTAGCGGTTGTCTCGCTCCAGGATCATCGGCCTGACCGTCGGCTCGAGCTCCTTGAGCAGCGCCTCGAGCTCGAAGGTCTCGGGGCGGAGTTGGAGGCGTCCGGAGTCGAACATCGTCGTCGCGAGGATGTCGGAGATCAGGGCGAGGAGGTGGCGACCGGCGGAGCGGATCGACTCGGCGTCGTCGATATAGGCCTCATGGCCGTCCTCCTCCATCTCCTCGACGAGGAGCTCGGCGAAGCCGATGATCGCGTTGAGCGGGGTCCGCAGCTCGTGGCTCATCATCGCCATGAAGCGGTCCTTCGCCTGACCGGCGGCGACGGCCCCGTGGAGGGCGTCCTCGAGCTTCTCTTGGGTCTCCTCGCGTTCGCGGACGAGGGAGACCCGGAGCATCTCGCTGATCCAGAAGAGGCTCAGGACGATGAACATGAAGGTCGTCATCGTCACGACCTGGTGAACCTGGTCGGCGGCGACGGCTGAAGGATCAGGAAAGACGACGCCGAACTCCGGGGCGAAGGTGAGGGCGGCGAAGGTCAGCCAGGAGATGACGAACCAGCGGATCCCGAGCTTGCCCCCGCCGAAGACCGCCGCCAGCACCGGGATGACCGCGAACCACCGGGCGGCGATCGACGAGGTGCCGCCTAGGGCGTAGGTCCCGGTCACCGAGGCTAGCCACAGCGCGAGACTGCCGAGGTGGCAGCTCAGGCGGGTCGAGCCGATGATGCGGATCGACAGGAAGGTGCCGAGACCGAGCACCGTGCAGAGGAGAAAGGCGACGCCGTAGGCGAGCTCGCCCTTGCGAAAGTAGCCGCTGGCGACCAGCGGTCCGACGGTCGTCAGGAGGATCCCGAAGACCGCGAGCATCTTGGCCCGGAGACGTTCGAGGGTCGACTGCTCGAGCATCGACGGATGCAGGAGCTTGCCGAGGCGAGGGCTCGCTAGCCAGCTCAAGCTTCGCGGAGAAGCGTTCTTTTGCGAACCCATCAGCGCGATGTACGGTATCAGGAGTGGAAGAGCGCTCGAGCGGAGAATCCGCGCGCACGAGCGCGCAGAGGGTGTCCACAGCGCGTCGCGCCAGGAGGCTGTCGTGGAAGTCCTGTGTGCTCTTGCGCTGCGAGCGTCGGTTCTCTTGGCTCCGACGAAACGCCGCTATACCGGGCGTGCCGCGAGTCTCGGCGGGATCAAGAGGGTCGACGAGCGCACGCGAGAGTGCCGGACTTTGCCGGCCTCCCCCGCGCCGAGGCCGTTCCTTTGGGCATAGGCGCGCGGCGCCGGTCGGGGGGGCCGTAGGTCTGGCGACCTAGGTCTGGGCGCTCGGGGCTTTGCCGACGGCCTGCTAGGACCTCGACGTTGTCGGGCGAGCCGCGATCATCTCGCCGGGCTCGCCGTGATCGCGCGGCGGATGTGGGCGTCTGGGGCTTCATCGTCGAAGTCGACCGAGCCGTCGTCGCGGAGGATGACGCCGAGCCGGCGCCAGAGCGCGCCCAGCTCCACATCGCCGGGGGCCTCGGCCATCGCCGCGTAGAGGCGCGAGATGACCTCGGTGCCGGTCACCTCATCGCAGACGCTGGCGACCCGATCCGTCGACCAGTACTCACGACCGTTGCCGCCGGCCTTGAGCACGCCCCGGACCGCGTCGCCGAGGCTCTGACGGTTGTCGGTCTCACGGCGGAGCTCGACGTCGGCCATCAACCAGAAGAGGGCTCCGCCCCAGTAGGTGCGGCCCCAGGTGTGGGTGTGATCGAGGCCGCGGTCGCCGGCGCGCGGTCGTCCGTACTCCATCTTCTCGGCCCAGAAGGCCCAGACCCGCTGCTCGGTGAGCTCGCCCTGACGGGCGCGGACGATCGGCTCCAGGTAGGTCGAGAGCCCCTCCTGCATCCATTTGTGGTCGGCGTCGAGATCGGGGAAGGCGGCGTGCAGCATCTCGTGGATCAGGACCCAGTCGCCGTCGAGCGACGCTTGCGTCGTCGTCCTCCCGAGCCAGACGCGGATCCACTGCCCATCGTCATGGGTGCCGAAGACGACGCCGCCGCGTCCTGGCCGGGAGACCACCGTCACCTCGAGGCTCGGCACCGGAAACCCGCCGAGGTACCCTGCGACCATCTCGGCGTCGCGCCTGATCCAGTCGCGGATGACCTCGCGGGGCAGCGGCGATTCGCCCCCCTCGAAGACGATCGTCAGCAGCGAGGCGCCGACCCGGACGCTGCCCGGTGGATCGGCGCTGTGCTCCGGCCGCGTCGGGGCGCTGGCTTCGGCGCTCTCGGGGAGCGAGTCGGGTGTCGCCGGCCCACCCCGCTTCGCGCAGCCGCCGAAGAGGAGCAGGGCCGCGCCGAGCAGGGCCATCGCCAGCCGGCTCTGGAGCGAGCTGGCGGGCGCGCTGCGGCGTGTGGCGGCCTCGCGATGGGGCCTCGCGTGGTGGGTCGTCGCCAACACTCCTGCCTATACTAGCGGGCGTGAGCGGGCGGCGCTCGGGCGGCGCTCGGGCGGCGCCAGCTTCGCCTCTCCGCGGGGAGTCGACGCTGCGGACGGCTAGCGGCACCAGTCGATGTAGTCGGCGAGGCGGGCGTTGAGCGCCTCCTCGTCGATGCGCAGATCGGCGAGCGAGCGGTCGATCAGGTAGTCTGTCCGCTTGCGCGGAGCGTGCTCGCGGGGGACGTGGGGCGGCAGCGTCGGGGTGTCGAGGCACTCGCGGTAGACCTTGGCCATCGTCCCCTCGAGGTCGCGCTTGTAGGTGGAGAAGCGGAGCACACAGCGGCGGGCGCCGCCCTCACGGCGAAACCACTCCTCCTCCACCTCGCAGTAGTCGACTTCTGTGCGGACGATCGCCTCGCTCAGCCAGGCCCAAGGGGGCGGTCCGAGCACAGGATCTGTTGGGTTGACCCGGAGGTAGTTCACCGCGCTGCGCAGGCGCGGTGCCGGCTCGCGGATCATCGTCAGGAAGCGCGCGTCAGGGTAGCGCGCCTCCAGGGCCGAGGCTGCGGCGAGGAAGTGTCCCTTGACGAAGAAGCGGCGCTCTCCGTCGGGACCGGGGCCGGCGTGGACGAGCGTTCGCCGGGCGACCCCGTCGAGGAGCGCGACGAAGTCCTCGCTCCAGAGACGGCGGTTGTGCGGCGCTGTGCTGGCGAAGCCGAAGTCGTCCGCGCTTACATCTGGTCCAAGGGACAGGGCGAGGTGGTTGAGGTGGCTGATGTAGAGCGTGCCGTCGAAGGTGTCGGTGCGGAAAGGGTCGGCCTCGTGGCGCTGGAGGAACTCCGGGCTCAGCATTGACTCGAGGAGCGTGCACACCCGGTCGCGGCTGATGATCTTGCCGAGCGTCCGCGGCGCCAACCGCCACAGCCAGAGATAGGGGAAGAAGCACTGGAGGAGGCTCGGGGCGGCGAGCTGCGGATCGTCCTCGAGATAGCGCGCGAGCTGGGTGCTGCCGCTGCGGCCAGCGCTGATCTCGATGAGCGGCGCCTCGATCTTGACGTCTCGGAGGGCGCGGCCGTAGAGCAGCTCGTCGAGCAACCATGCGAGGCCTGCGATCGGGGTGAGCGCGCACTTGCGGAGGATCGCGAGGAGGACCCAGATCCGGACCAGAGAGGGGAGGCCGGGGGAGGGCGGGCGTACCGAGAAGGCGAGGCCGATGTAGCGGCGCACCTGGGCTAGGCGGGGGACGTTCGGCGGCCAGCCCCAGATCGCCACGGCGATGAGATAGAGCGGCCAGAGGACGATCCCTAGCGCGCCGAGGACCGAGACTGTGATCGTGCGCAGGAGAATGTGGAGGATGAGCACCGGCGTCGGTGCGCGCCGACGTCGGGGCTCCCCCGGAAGGTGCTCGGGGATAGGCCCTGGGCTGAAGAGTGCGGGCATCGTCGTCGACCTCGTCGCTCTCTACCACAGCTCGTGATCGAGCATGTTTCGCTGCGCCGTTGGTGCTCGCGGATTCAAGCATGAGCGGCCCTCGCGGTGCTCGTCGAGCGCGCGAAAAAAGAATGTCATCGGCGCGTTGGTTTGCCGGTGCGGGTCGCATAGGGACCGGCATGCAACGGAGCAACCGCAACACCGTCACCACCTCCCGCAAGCCCAGTCGCGCTCGCTTTGTCGCCGCGATCCTCACGCCGCTCTGCGCCGCCGCTGCTGTGACCCTCGCCGTGCCCGCGACGGCTGAGGCCGGCAACTCCTGCCGCTCCGAGTGGGTCAAGTTCAAGGACTTCTTCGACCAGAACGGCCCGAAGATCGCCAAGGGGATCTGTCAGCTCTTCAACAAGGACGACGTCGAGGCGGGCAAGAAGTGCCTCGCCGACTACGAGGCGGCGAAGGCCAAGGTCGACGCGACGATCCACAAGTACAACGCCAAGGCGGGCGACACCCAGTGGAAGATCGGCCCCCGCGGTCTCGGCGAGGGCAAGACGCTGAGCGGCACCCTCCTGGCCCAGCGCACCTTCGCCGGCCCGCCGGTGATGTCCGACACATATCGCCTCGATCTCCGGCGGACGGGCGGCAAGGCGAAGAAGGGGATGAAGGGGACGGTCTGCTTCCTCGACGAGAATGGCAATGCCTCGGGGTCGACGACGACCTTCACGATCGACCGCGGTCGGCCGACCTACGCTCACACCTTTAGCGGCGTCGCCGGCCTCACCCCGGTGATCCTCTTGGAGAAGCCCTGGGGGACCAACGGTCATCAGTACACCATCCGCGCCGAGTCGGGCGGCGAGGCCGGGATCATCAAGAAGGCCCGCGAGGCCGCCGCGGGGCAGGGCTCCGGTCAGCAGGCGCAGTGCTCCAACCCCTGCCCACACGGCGGTCGCTACGACGGAGCGAACTGCTATGTCGGCACTCCGCCTAGCGGGACCAGGGCGTTCCTCTACGCCAACAACTATTACTATACGCGCCTGGGGATGAACTCCTGCCCGAAGGCGGGCAGCCGCTTCGACGGAGCGAACTGCTTTGTCAGCGCGGCTCCCAAGCAGGCGAAGCCCTTCATCTGGTCCAACAACTGGTACTACAAGGCCTGCATGTAGTCTGGTCGCTAGGACAGGAGGCGGAGCCTGGCTCTGCGGGGCGCCCTCGGACTTGTCGGGGGGCGCTCATCGTCGTGAGCGCTCGGCGGAGGCTGATCGTGCCGTGCCGAGAGAGCGCTGTGGAGCTCCGCAGCGCTCTCCTCTGGGCGATTTCGCGCTGCGTTGGGGCTCCGGGTCGAGATCGATGCGACGGCTGCGAACTCGAAAGAACAGACAACTATGTTGGCAACAAGGTTGTCCGTGCCAATGGGGTTGTCTACCCCCAACTTGGGCAAATTGGGCATAACATGTTGAAAATAAAGGATTTGATTGGTTGTCACCGGCGCTTGCATTGTCTGGGTGCAGCCACCAAGGCCCCCAGGAGTAACGCCATGCCTCGCCGTCGTCTGTCCACTTCGTTGTCCATAGCCCTCACCACCGCTGCTGCCACGACCGCGCTCACCGGCTGCCTCGATCACCCGGTCAAGGAGGTTGAGTACGAGCGGACGATCGTCCTCGAGCCGGTCACCCTGATCGAGCCGAACCGCGACGTCGACGTTCTCTTCGTCATCGACAACTCGGGATCGATGGCTGAGGAGCAGGGGCTCCTGGCGCAGAACTTCCAGGCCTTCATCGGCGAGCTCGACCTCGTCGACGCCAACTACCGGATCGGGATCGTCACCACCGACAACGGCAACCCCCGTGACCCCAAGGCGGTCTTCGACTCCGGCGATCTTCGCCTCAGCTCCTGCCTCGGGAGGGTCGAGGACGGGGAGTTCATCTACAACGATCTCGACGCGGCCTTCGCCTGCACCGACCACTGCACCCTCAGCGACGCGGAGCTTGAGATCCGGCCCACGACCGCCGACTCGTCGGATGACCCCAACAAGGAGGTCGCGCCTCGCTCCTGGCTGGAGCGGCTCTACAGCGAGACCAACCTCGGCGGCGGGGTGTCGATCGCCGAGGCCTTCCAGTGCTACGGCCCCCAAGGGGTCAACGGCGCCGGGTTTGAGTCCCCGCTGGAGTCGATGTACGGGGCGCTCGCCAAGAGCGACGACCGAGACTCCGGCAACTACGGGTTCCTCCGCGACAACGCTCACCTCGCGGTGGTCTTCATCACCGACGAGGTCGACTGTTCTTTCAACCCGGACTTCGCCGAGATCTTCCGCGACAACACGACCTTCTGGAGCGACCCCGACGGGCCGATCCCGACCAGCGCGGTCTGCTGGAACGCGGGGACCACGTGTCAGGGTCCGGGCCCGGTGTACGAGGGCTGCGAGCCGGCGGACTACGACGGCATGGGCCAGCCGACGACGAGCGGCGATGATGCTGTGCTCTTCCCGATCGACCGCTACGTCGACTTCCTCGACGAGATCCGCGAGAACAAGCGGGACGGGACCAAGGTGATGGTCGCCGCGCTCGCGGGGGTCCCCAAGGGCTTCGCCGACGGGGCGGCGCCGATCCCCTACGCTGACGCCGCGGACGACGCGGAGCAGGATGAGTTCGGCATCGGCGCTGGGTGCAGCTTCAACCTGGGCGACGCCGACCCGTCGAACGACAGCGTCGCCCGTCCGCCGGTGCGCTTGCGCGAGCTCGCCGAGGCCTTCCCGATCGACCCGATGAGCGAGCACCCAGGCCTCTACTCGATCTGCCAGGATGACTACACGCCGGCGCTGCGCGGCATCGCTGAGCAGGTCCGGGCCCAGTTCTCGCCGGGTTGCATCGCCGCCTGTGTCAAGGACACGGACGCCTCGACCGCGGTGCTCGAGCCGAACTGCCGGGTCTACGAGGCCGAGGCGGCGGACTCGGAGAGCACCGACATCGCCGAGTGTCGGTACGTCGACGGCGAGTGGCGTACGCCCGCAGGGGAGGGGCTCTGCTTCGCCCTCCTCACCGACGCGAGCGGGGCGACCGCCGAGGTCGCGGACGACATGAGCGTCGACGAGGAGACCGGCGACTACGCGTGTGCGGCCTTTGGCAACGTTGAGGTGATGATCCTTCGGACGAAGGCGCAGCGCGATGGTTGGAAGGTCTGGGCGACCTGCGAGCTCGAGGACGACACGGCGACGTACTGCCCGGGCCTCGAGTAGCCCGGACGGCTCTGTCTGCGCCGCGACGAGCGAGCGGCGTGAGCTGCAAAGAGGCCTCTGCCACGCTCTCCTCGGAGGTCGTGGCAGAGGCCTCTCCGGGGATGTGTTGAAGGAGCGCTTGGACTGCCCCGGTGGTTTGCTCTCGGACGACCCTCCTAGGGGGCCTCAGGAGGGCCTCAGCGCGCCTATGGGATAAAGTACGAAGACTTTCGTTGACTTAATACGAAGCGCTTCGTATTACATCGGTGCGATGACTGAGCCCAAGCGACCGACGGAGGCGGAGACCGAGATCTTGCGGGTGCTCTGGGAGCGCGGCCCCTCGACCGTGCGCGAGGTCCACGGGGCGCTCCAGGCCCAGCGCGGGACCGGCTACACGACGGTGCTCAAGCTGATGCAGATCATGGCCCAGAAGGGCCTCGCCGCCCGTGACGAGCGCAAGCGAAGCCACGTCTATCGGCCGCTTGTCGAGCGCGAGGGGGTCGAGGAGCGCCTCGTCGGCGACCTCATCGATCGGGTCTTCGACGGCTCCGCGTCGGAGCTCGTCGTCCGCGCCCTGTCCTCAAAGCCAGCCTCTACTGAGGAGCTGAGCGCGCTCCAGGCGATGCTCGGCGACCTGATCGCCGCCCGCGACGGAGAGGAGGAGGGACGATGATCCTCGGACCGGCCCTCGTCGCCCTCGCGTGGACCCTGATCCACAGCCTTTGGCAGGCTCTCGTGATCGCCGCGGCGGTCGCTTTCTTCAGCCGACGCTGCACCCGGGCAGAGCTGCGCTACGCGCTCTACTTTGGCGGCGTGCTCGCGACGCTCGCGGCGTCGGTCATCACCTACCTCTTGGTCTACCCCTGGGCGGTGGAGGTCGGCGTCGGCGAGGCCGCGCTGATGGCAGCGCTCGCCGCCGACGGCTCGACCGGCGCGCTGCTAGGCGGCGGCAGGGGGCTCGCGTCGCTGGGGAGCGTCGCTGGGGAGCGTTGGCTCGCGGGGCTCCTCCTGGCCTGGAGCGCAGGGGCTTCGTTCATGGCCGCGCGGATGTTGCTCGGCCTCGCGGCGATCGGTCGACTTCGGCGCTCGTCGACCGCGCTGGGGGGGCGTTGGGCGCAGCTGCTGGAGCGGCTGCGGGGAGAGCTCGGGATCCACCGTCCCGTCGGCCTCGCGCAGTCGCGGGCGGTCGACTCGCCGATCGTCGTCGGCGCGCTGCGGCCCCTGATCCTTCTCCCGATCGGGATGGTCAACCGGCTCTCGGCCTTGAGCGTCGAGGCGGCGCTGCTCCACGAGCTCGTCCACGTCCGTCGCCACGACTACCTGATGGGCCTGGCGCTCGCGCTGGTCGAGGCCCTGCTCTTCTTTCACCCCGCGATCTGGTGGATGTCCCGCCGGGCTCGCGAAGAGCGCGAGCACTGCTGCGACGACGGGGTCGTTCATCATACCGGCGATCCCCTCCGCTACGCCCTCGCGCTCACCGATCTCGAGGCGCTGCGCGGTCAGCTCGTCGCGCCTCGCTCACCCATGCTCGGCCAGGCAGTGGCCGGAGGAGAACTCATGTCCCGTATTCAGCGAATCATAGAGCACAACAATCCTGCGTCGATCCCGTCCGCCACCCCCGCGGATCGAGCGCGGCGTAGCCCAAGCCTCTGGATGCCGATGGTCACCCTCGCCGCGGCCCTCGCGGTGACCGCTACGGTCGTCCCCGCTTGCATGGAGGACGACGCCGTCGCGGCCGAGGCCGAGGTCACCCGCGAGGCCGAGAAGGTGGACTCCCTCGCTGTCAACCCGGCAGAGCTGGGCGACGAGGCCAAGGCGGACGACGAGCTGTCGATCGCCTGGTGCGAGCGGCTCGCCCCCTTCGCCCCGGAGATCCGCGCGGCGGCCGAGCGCCACGGTGTCGATCCAGAGCTGGTCGCGATCGTCACCCTCATCGAGTCGGACGGGGATCCCAGCGCTCGCTCGCCGCACGGCGCTCGCGGTCTGATGCAGCTGATGCCCCAGACCGCGGCGAATATCGCCGAGCGTCGCGGCCTCGCCGAGCACAGCGAGGAGCGCCTCGACGACCCGGCTTACAATCTTGATCTCGGGGCCTATCACCTCGCCGAGCTCCTCAAGGACTTCGCGCCGGGTGAGGCTGAGCTGAGCGGGGAGTCGGTCGAGCTGGTCGCCGCGGCCTACAATGGTGGCGCTCCGCGGGTTCGCGCGTATCTGGCGGGAGACGCCGAACTCTCGGCGGAGACCGCCCGCTACAAGGAGCTGGTCCGCGACCTCTGGAGCGAGCGCGAGGAGCCCGCGTCGGCGACCCTCGACGGGCTGCGCTCGCGCTAGCGGGCGAGCCAGCGCCTCGCGTCCTCAGGGCCTGGGCGAGGGCGAGCGAAGGGTGGTGCGATCGCGCCACCCTTCGCTCGTTGATGTCCTTATAGACAGGAATTTCTCGCCCCGCGACCCTCGGCCTTCGCCGGGAGGGCCGAGAGTCGCAACACTAGAGGTCGCAGGTTCAGCCCGAGTACGTCTAGAGGTCTGAGAGTTGGGGCGGGAGGGCCCGGCGCTGCGTCGTCGGTCGAGACCCTGCGGCGGCCCAGGACGATCACCGGCGAGGATCGGCCCTGACGAGTCGTCGCTCGTCGATCTGAAGTCGAGGAGGGCTTGCCCGGAGGACCCGTCGATGGACGGTGTCGGCGAGACCTCCGCTCGATCGCTGGCGGCTCGGCGAGTCGATGACAGCCGCGATGACACGCCTCGGCGCTCCCGCGCGCGGGTCAGCCCGCACGGGTCGACCGCGGAGCACCGGCTCAGGGCGCCCTTTGGGGTGGTAGCCTTGGCGGCGTGGCGGAGACGCGAGCGAGCGAGGCTGACGCAGGGCGCGGCGACGAGGCGACCCTCAATATCGCCCTCATCGTCGCCTCGACGGAGGCAGAGGGGCCCGGGCAGCGCTACGCGGTGTGGGTGCAGGGCTGTCCGATGCGCTGCCCCGGCTGCTGCAACCCGGAGATGCTGCCCTTTGTCCCGGCGGAGGCCCGAACGCCGGGCTCGCTGATCGCGGAGGCGATCGTCGCCGGGGTCGAGGGGATCTCCTTGCTCGGCGGTGAGCCCTTCGCGCAGGCGGCCGGCCTCGCCCCCGTCGCCGAGGGCGCTCGTGAAGCTGGTCTTTCGGTCATGGTCTTCAGCGGCTATACCCTCGCGGAGCTGCGCGCTCGCCCAGAGCCCGAGGTCGCGCGCCTCCTCGCGGCGACGGACCTGCTCGTCGACGGTCGCTTCGACGCGAGCCAGCGGAGCGCGCGTCGACGCTTCGTCGGCTCGGAGAATCAGGGGCTGCACTTCCTCAGCGATCGCTACCGAGCCGACGATCCGCGCCTGCACGGCCCCCAGCGTCTGGAGCTGCGCCTGCGCGGCGGCGAGCTGACGGTCAACGGCTGGCCAGTCCTGGGCGCGCGGACGCGGGTAGGTCGCGGGTAGCCTCGGGGTTTGCGGCTGTTCCGGCGTCGGCGCGCGGGTCGAGGTCGGGCTGTCCTGGGCGCGGGGACGCGGGGAGGTCGCGGGTCGTCCTTGCGGATCCGCAGGTTGTCCCCCCCCCCGAGCGGGGCTAGGGCGAGCAGCTCGGGTCTGGCGAGCCTGGCGAGCTTGCTGCTAGCCTGCCCTCGCATGGCTCTCTCGGTCAGCGTCCAGGAGGGGCACGCGCTCGAGGTGCTCGACCTCCTCTGTCGGGGCCGGGCCCTGCGGATCACCGCCAAGGAGCCGCTCTCTCGGCCGCGGCCGGAGCTGGTCGAGGTCGCCGGTCGCCGGATCGCCGCCAGCGTGCTCCGGGTGCTGGTCGAGGGCGGGCGACGGGAGCGGACGCTGCTCCGCGACGGTCGCCGGGTCGACGGTCGGATCTGGGATCGCGAGCTCCTGGAGGACTTCGCCCTCCGCTTCTCTCCGGCCTCCTACACCCTATGGATCGAGCTGACCCAGCGGCTCGGCGCGCTCGCTCGCAGCTCGCAGGTCGACGACGGGGTCGGGTCGAGCCGATCGGCGCGGCGACAGATCCGGAAGGTCGTCAAGATCGCCGACACCGGCACGGGCGACTGGATCTTCTACGCGCTGGCGGTCCGTCATCTGGAGCGCGCGGCGATGCCCGAGGAGATCCGCGGCGATCTGCGGCGGCGTCTGGCGATGGGCTCACCGCTGGCGACCTTGCTCGCCCTTGAAGAACACACCGGCGAAGGGGAGCTCTTGATCGAGGAGCAGCTCGCGGAGCTGCTCTGTCCGGAGAACGTTCGCCTGCTCGAGTGCGCCGACCATCTCTTCGTCGACGCTTGGGTCGCGCGGATCAGGGCGATCCCGGCGGAGCCGACCGTGCCTGCGCGGATCGTCCGCGTACAGGGGATCGTCCGGGTCTTCAGCAAGTTCCTAGGCGCGCTCGACGGGGCCCATCGTCTCGACCTGGCCGGGCCGATCATCGACCTCCTGCTTCGACTGACGGGGGCGGACGAGCTCGGCCTGTGGGCGCAGGAGCCCGCGAAGCTCGTCGCCTCGCTCGGCCGCGCCGGGGAGTTCGCGAGCCTCGGCCAACGGGAGGCGCTCCGTCGCGCCTACGCGGAGCTGGTCGAGCTCGGGGCGCGGCTGTGGGAGCTCCGGGACCGCCTCGCCGACGAGGGCTACGGCGATCTTCGCTACGAGGAGTCGCAGCTGCTGGTCGAGCGCTGCGAGCCGCTGAGGTCGCGCCTCGGCACGCTGATGAGCCTCGCCGGGGCCCTGACCAATCGGCTAGGATAGGCCCGCGAGGAGCAAGCATGAGCCGAGGATATCGAATTCGCTGGGCGCAGCCGGTCTGGCACAATGCCTCGACCACCGTCGAGAGCGGCGACGCGATCTCGATGGACGTCGGGATCCTCGAGATCCTGCCGGAGTCGGAGATGCTGGCGCTCCTGCGCGAGCGCCTCGCCGGCGAGGGCTGGACGAAGGACGAGGACGGATCGATGCGGACGACCATCCGCGGCGTCGACGTCACGCTCGCCGCGGACGGCAGGACCGTGACCGCCAGCGCGACGGCGACCCAGGGCGTGTCGGTGCGGACGACCCAGCAGGGAGAGTTGAGCGAGCGCCTCGGGCGGGCGAGCGAGGGGGCCAAGCGCCAGCTCTCGGAGAAGGTCGCCACGCAGATCATCGGCGCCGAGGCTGAGATCCGCGAGAAGGTCCAGGGCGCGCTACAACGGGTCTACGTTGAGGCTCTGCGGCGCAAGGCCGCGTCGATGGGGGAGATCGAGAGCGTCCTCGAGGGGGTCGGCGACGACGGTGAGCTCGAGTTGACGATCAAGGTGAAGGTCTAGGCCGTGAAGCGGGCGTTGCCGATCTCGAGCTTGCCCCGGGATCTCCGGGTCGAGGACGCGGTAGAGCTCGCTTGCGCCGCTGACGTGACGTTCATCGAGGAGCGCCTGCGCCAGGGGATCAGCGTCCTCGCCCGCTGCGACAAGGAGCTCTCGCTCTACCTCTATCTCGCCCTGCGCGGGCGTCTTCGCCGGGGTGGCGGCGGTCGGGGCAAGACGCCGAAGATCGTCCTCATCGACGGTCGTCCGCGGGGGGACGTCGAGGACAACCGCGGAAACCTCGGGCGGATGCTCGGTCAGCTCACCGAGGCGATCCGCGGCTCGGTCGAGCGGACGATCATCGTCCTCCTCCACCTCGACGTCCTGACGACCACGCATACGAGCCTGACGATGGAGGCCCGCGAGGCGATCCCGCTCCTTTACGAGAATCCGGAGGCGGTGCTCCTCGGGTTTTGCGACCCGAGCTTCCCCCTGCCGAAGGTGATCGAGGGGGTGTTCGCGGTGCGCCGCGAGATCGTCGGCATCGAGCGCGACGTGCTCGCCAAGGTCGTCACCCAGCGCGAGGCCAAGGCGATCGACAGCGACGCCTTCGATCCCTACGCCCTCTACAAGTACGTCTCGGGGCTGAACCCGGTCCGTCTGCGCCGGCTCCTCGGGGATCTCGGCCTGCGGCGCGAGGCCCTGCCTGGGCGCTCGCAGGCGGGGCCGGTCTACCGTGAGCTCCGCCGGCAGACGGTCGCCGAGGACTTCGAGCTGCCCAACGTCGACCTCGAGGGGGACATCGGCGGCTACGGCGACGTCAAGCAGCGCCTGCGCGAGGAGCTGCTCGATCTGCTCGCCCGCCGCGAGGAGCTCGGCTCGGAGGGGGAGATCCAGGTCCTCGAGAACCTGCTGCCGCGGGGCGTGATCTTCCACGGTCCGCCGGGGACCGGGAAGACCTACTTCGCCAAGGCGATGGCGACGGCGATGGACGCGACCGTGATCATCGTCTCCGGGCCTGAGCTCAAGTCGAAGTGGGTCGGCGAGAGCGAGGAGAACCTGCGACGGGTCTTTCGCCGGGCTCGCAAGGCGGCGCCCTCGGTGATCGTCTTTGACGAGATCGACGCCTTCGCCCACGCCCGCGGCACCTACGAGGGGTCTGGCGTCGAGCATTCAATGGTCAACCAGCTCCTCACCGAGATGGACGGCTTTCGCGGCTCCGAGACGGTCTTCGTCGTCGGCACGACCAACTTCTTGGAGAGCCTCGACGGCGCGCTCTTGCGGCCCGGTCGTTTTGAATTTCTCATCGAGATCCCGGCGCCGAACGCCGATGACCGGCGGGAGATCGTCGACATCTACGACCGCAAGCTCGGACTCGGGCTCACGCCAGCGCTGCGGGCTCACCTGGTCCGCAGGACCGAAGGCCTCGCCGACCGGGGGCGCGGTCTCCCCTTCACCGGCGACCATATCTACGCGGTGTGTCGGGCCCTCAAGCGGCAGGCGCTGCGCACCGGCAAGGCGGAGTTTGTGAGCGCCGACATCGACCGGGCGCTCATCCGCAAGAGCCGGGCTGCGGTGGTCCTCTCGGCGGCGGAGGAGCGGGTCGTCGCCTTTCATGAGGCCGGGCATGCGCTCCTCGCCTCGCTCGTCGAGGGGGCGACGCCGCCGGAGCGGATCTCGATCGCCGCGGACATGGAGGGGGCGCTCGGCTATGTTCTGCGGGCAGCGCGGGCGCGCCCCTACGCGATCACGGCGGCGGACATGCGCGCCGACATCTGCGTCGGCCTCGGCGGTTTTTGTAGCGAGCGGATGATCTTCGGCGAGGTCTCGATCGGCGCCCACACGGATCTCCAGCAGGCCAACCGGATCGCCCGGGCGATGGTCGAGGAGTACGGGATGGCCGAGGGCACCGGGGTCCGCGTGGTCCTGGACGAGGGCCGCCATGGCGAGCCTGTCTCCGAGGCCCGGCGGGCGGTGATCGATCGGGAGATCGCGGCGATCCTCGGGGCTGAACGCGAGCGGGCGGAGGCGCTGCTGCGGGAGCATCGGCCGCTCCTGACAGCGCTCGCCGAGACCCTCTTGGAGCGCAAGGTGCTGGAGCGCGCAGATCTGCGCGGGGTGCTCGCTACGGGCGATACGAGCGGCGATACGAGCGAGGAGAGCAGTGATGGCTGAGGTCACGATCCGTCTGCGACACAACCCGAAGACCGGCGAGCGCGAGGTGATCATCCACTATGAGTCGGAGGAGGACGCGCTCCCCCATGAGCATGAGCGTGACCATCGACAGCTCGCAGAGGAGCTGCTCGGGCGGCCGCTCGACGAGGTGATCGGGGCGGCGAGCGTCGATCGGGTGATCGTCCGCCGCAACGCCGCTGGGGAAGAGGTCGCGGAGGAACTCCCCGAGGCGGAGGTCGAGGTCGGCCGAGCGCGGGCCGCGGAGAAGAGTCGCGGCTAGGGCAGGGCGAGCCGCGGACGAGAAGGACGAGAAGGACGAGAAGGGACAAGCCTTGCGAATCGGCCTACGTTTGCGCGGCGACCCGACGGACATCGCTGCTCTGGCGATCCTGACGGAGTTTCATCCGGGGATCGCCACTGGCGCGTGGATCCGCTGGTCGAGCGCGGGGAGGGCGAGCATCATCAGCCACCCGCTGATGGGCCTCCAAGGTGCGCTGACGCTGGCCGAGCGTGGGCTGTCGATGGTCGGTTGGGGCCTCGAGGGGGACCTGCTCCGGATCGTGCACCTGGGCGGTGAGGCTGGCTTCGCTGTTGCGGACAAGGCCGGGGACAAGGCCGGGGACAAGGCCGGGGGCGAGGCCGGAGGCGAGACCGCGAGGCGGTCGGCGCCAGGTGAGCAACCCGAGGAGCGGTGGTCTTCGCCGCGGCGACAGGAGGCGTCGACGCTGGTCGAGCTCCTGAGGCCGCTGCGGGTCCCCGGCGAGCCCCAGGTCGACGAGGCGCTCTTCGTCATGCGCCCGGGCTCCGCGGAGCCGCACCTGCTCCTGGAGCGGCTCCTCCTCCTCGGGCGGGGTGATGCGCTCGTCTGCGAGTTCGAGCTTGAGGACGGGACCCGGCGCTTCGCGGTCAAGGTTCAGGCGCCGCCGGTCTACCTGCTGATGCGCGCCCGTGACGGTGACGACGGTGACGAAGGCGACGGCGTCTCGGCGCCGCTCGGCGGAGACATCACGGTCTACGCCCGCGACGACAAGAGCGCGCTGTGGGTCGAGTGGAGCTACGTCCATCCGCTCGGGGCCGCAGCCGCCGCTCAGCTCTCCCGAGCGGAGCAGGTCGCGCTGGTCGATCGTCATGGCGCCTGGCTCCGGGGAGCCGCGGCGTGGCGGACCCGCAGCATCTACGACGCGCTCCTGCCCGAGATCGACGCAGGCGCGGTGACCCTGACGCCGAGCGACGCCGAGCTCCGCTTCTCGATCCCGATCCGCCTCGCCCCGGGTCCGCTGGTCGATCCCGAGCTTTGGCTGCTGGACGTCGACGAGTTCCTCGAGCTCGAGCCTCTGATCGAGGCGGCGACCGGCGATGAGCTCAGCCGCCTGACGGTCGCTCGCCTGACCGACGGCTCTGCCGCCCGCTATCTCCTCCGTGAGCGGGTCCGTCCGGGCGTTCTCCCGCTCGCGGCGCGGGTCTCCGAGACCCTCGGGGTCGGCGGCTTCGCCCGGGTCGCCGGCGCCGACAACCTCTATCTTCCCAGCGATCGTCGCCTCGTGCCGATGCTCCGCCGCGACGATCTGCGGCGGCTCCTCGGCCTCGACGCGGCCCACCTGGTGCTCCTCGCCGAGGATCGCGACGGGCCGCGGATCATCACGATCCCAGAGGTCGACGAGGCGCCGCTCCAGCGCTGGATCGACTACGTCGCGACCGATCGTCGGCTGGCGCTCGACCAGCTCCTCGAGCGCTCGGTGTTCGAGTTCCCGGACGTCACGATCGAGTGGCCCAAGGAGGAGCGGCTGGCCCCCGAAAGGCCGCCTCCGCGCGATCGCAAGGCCAAGCGTTCCCGGCCGCGGGTGCCGATCGCCAGCGATACGCCGGAGCCCGTCGACAACCGGCCAGAGCCGGAGGAGGGCGCCCGGCTGCGGGCCTTGCGTGCCGAGGCTCGCGACCTCGAGCGTTCCCTGGCGGTCGGCGGCGTCGACGAGCCCGAGCCCTGGGAGCGCCTCGGTCGCCTCAAGATCGCGCTCGATGAGGCCGACGAGGGGGCAGTCTGCCTCGAGCTGGCGCTCTTCCACGGCGGCCCTCCCTATGAGCTCGAGCTGGCCCAGACCCTGCGTCGTGTCCACCTCAGCCTCGCCCATCGCCAGGGGAACCCCGAGCTCTTGGTGGAGCTCCTGGTCGCCGATCATCGGACCCCGGCGGAGACCTCGGCCCTCGCCGCGCTGCTGATCGAGCGCCTCGCCGCTGGCGACCCGCCGACCGACGAGGTGATGCAGCTCGCCTTGCCGATCTTCAGCGACCCGCGCTTGCCGATCCCGCGGCGCCTCGCCTGGGGGGTGCTCGCCGCTTGGCATCGCCACGCAGGCGATCGTCTGGGGCTCACCCGGGCCAAGGAGTCGATCCTCGGCGGGATCAACGAGCGCGGCCTCTCGGAGCTGCACGACCTGCCGCGCTTTGTCCGCTATGCGCTGACCCTCGACGACGGCGATGAGGCCGAGGTCGCGCATTCGGGCGATCGCCTGCGTCAGGGCCAGCTCATGGCCCTGGAGGAGCTGTGGCGCGTCGCCGAGGAGCTGGGCCTGCCGGAGCTCGACGCCCAGGCCAACTTCGTCCGTCTGATCTTCGGCGTCGGCTTTGCCCGCCTCGGCGCCCGCGCCAGCGCGATGCAGATCATCGCCCCGATCGAGGAGGAGATCGACGTCCACGAGGCCCCGAACCGGGCGCTCTTCCGCCTCTACATGGCCCGCCTCGCCCACGAGGCCTCGGGCGGCAGCGACGAGTCGTGGACCCTCGAGGCCGGGCGCCAGCTCGACGCGATCGGCCGCCGCGACGCTCGCAAGGCGGTCACATGGTTGCAGCGGCGCTCCCTTTGGTTGCGCGGCGCTCCCGCGCAGGGCAGCGCCCCCGCGAGGCAGGCCCGCTACACCCTCCCGGAGGAGCTCGAGCTCGACGCGCTCGGCGATCGGCTGCGCCAGGAGATGGCCCCCGAGAGCGGCAATTTCGACCACGTGATCGCCGAGGCGGTGGACGCCTGCCTCAAGCGAGCGCTCGCGAGCGGCTCTGAGGTGCTGGTCGCGGAGGTGCTCGGGGTCGTCGAGCCCAACCTGGAGGGGATCACGATCCTGGGTCATCGCGCGGAGGCGATCGGCGCCTGCATTGGCGCGGTCGCCAGCCTCGGCGATGACGCGGCCCTCGGACGCCTGCTCGAACGCCTCGTCGAGCTCGCCGAAGATCGCCGCCTCGGGTCGGTCAAAGAGCTGGTCGCGGCGGTCCGCGGCGGGCTGGTCGCGCTCCGTCGCTTCGGCGGTTTGGAGCCCGCCCGCGGCCTCCTCGGGGCCCTCTCCGGGGTGACGGCCTACACCTCGGGGGCGACGATCGAGCTGCTCTCGACGATCGCCAGCGGTCTCGTTCAGCTCGGCGAGGAGCGGGCGGCCGGCGTGCTCCTCGACCGCCTGATCGAGCGGATCTTTGACGGCTCGTTCGACTATGTGAGCCGCTGTGAGGCCGGGGTCGCGGTGGCGGGCGCCCTGCGTCATTGGCCCAACGTCGCGCGGATCGAGCGGTGCAGCCGCTTCGTCGCGCAGATCGACGTCTTCCGCGACACCTTCACGACCAACCGCTACTTCGAGACCCACAAGATCCGGATCTTCGAGGCGGTGGTCGACTCCCTGGCGGACGCGCAGACCCGACACGGGGATCGGGTCCAGGGCTACCTCGACCTCGAAGAGCACGCCCTGCGCCGCCGGATCATCGCCGACTGGAGCGCCCTGTGTGGACACTAGACCAGCTCGAACCTGAAATTGACGACATCCGCCGGCGGATCCTCCAGCATCGCCGGCACCTCAAGGAGTACTTCATCGCCCGCGATGAGCAGGTCGATCTGGCGGTGCTCTGCGCGGTCTCGCAGGAGCCGCTCCTGCTCGTCGGACCGCCGGGGACCGCGAAGAGCGACCTCGTCATCAAGTTCACCCAGAGCCTCGGCCTCGGCGAGGGGGACTACTTCGAGTACATGCTGACCAAGTTCACCGAGCCCTCGGAGATCTTGGGGCCCATCGACATCTCCCTGCTCAAGGAGGGCCGCTACGTTCGCCGGACCCGCGGGCTCCTCCCGGACTGTCGGGTCGCCTTCCTCGACGAGGTGTTCAAGTCGAACTCGGCGATCCTAAACACGCTCCTGACGATCCTCAACGAGCGCAAGTTCTACCAGGACGGCCAGCCGACGCCGGTCAACCTGATGATGCTCTTCGCCGCGACCAACGACATCCCCGATCAGAGCGAGCTCGAGGCGATGGCCGACCGCTTTGTCATCAAGGTCGAGACCCTGCCGGTGAAAGATCGTCACTTCGCCGAGCTCGTCGACGCGGGGATCCAAAACGAGGCCTACAAGGCGAGCGGGCAGCGGCCGTGGGCCCGCGGCACCGCTTCGCTCGACGATTTTTTGAAGTTCGGCCGCTTCATGGACCTGACCTTCGGCATGTCCAGCGAGCCAGGTCAGGATCGGGCGCGATGGTTCCCGCGGCCTGTCTTCGCCGAGATGCGTCGGATCGTCCGCGCCCTCGAGACCGAGGACAAGGTCTTCGTCTCGGACCGCAAGGTGGTCAAGCTCTACAAGCTGATCCGGACCCACGCGTTCCTCGAGCACGGTGGCGCTGTGGAGCTCGAGGATCTCCGGCTCCTCGCCTATGTCGGCAATCGCCGCGATGAGCTCGCGCTGGTCCAGGCGAAGGTGAAGGCGCTCCTCGGGCTGAGCTGAGCTGAGCCGAAATTGAGCTGGGCGGAGCTGGGCTGGGCTGGGCTGGGCTCAGCAAAGCCGGCGTTTCTCAGCCTCAGTAGACGAAGGCGCGCCAGCTGTCAGCGTCCGCGCCGAGCCAGGGGCATCGCTCGTCCGATTCGCCGGGGGTCCGGTGGAGCGCGGCGAGGCGGTGCTCGCCGACGTGCTCGCAGAGGAAGTGGGCGAGCGCCTCCATGTCGCGGGCTGTCCCGCCGTCGTCGTCGGCCCCGTCGACCGTCAGGTGGACGCGGCAGTCGAGGCAGGCGACCGCGAGCACGCTCTCGGGTCCGAAGGGGACCGGGTCGTCGGTCGAGTCGTAGATCAGGCGGTCCCGCTGTGTGGCCTGGTAGGCGCAGTACTCGGCGAAGCAGGACGCTGTGCAGAACCACAGGGCTTGGTTCTTGCGCAGACCGGAGCCCGCCTCCGTCGAGGCGTTCGCGGCGGCGCCTCTCGGGCCGGTCGCGCCACAGTGGGCGCAGTCCATCCCCGCTGGGCTCCACGAGTCCCAGAAGGTCCGCGAGAGCACATCCTCGCGCCAGCCGCTCTCGACCCCGTCCTCCCAGGGCGGCTCGGCGCAGCCGTCGTTGGTCAGCGTGAGGGCGCAGCCCCCTCGGCTGTCGTGGAGGCCCATGAAGCGGCGGACGACCCCGTCGCCGACCTGAAAGCCGCGCCATTTTAGGGGCTTTTGTGAGCCCAACCATAGGAAGCGAAGGCAGCGCTCACAGCCGAGCTTCCATTCGACGCCCATGGCCCGGAGGATGGACCATGGGTTCGCGCGCGGCGAGGCAATTGTCGCGGTCTCGGTTCGCAGGATCTACGGGCGAGGCGATATCCTCGGCGCCGGTGTCTCAGCGGATCACCAAAGAGGAGCTCCAACCTGCGGTCCAGGCCTGGGCGTATCTCATCGGCTACGGCGGCGAGGCGAGCGAGTCCTTGCCGCGCGCGCTCGGCTGGTTGCGCAGCCTCTGGGAGGCCGGCCTCGACACCGTCCCGCTCGATCTCGTCCACGATCTCGGGACTCTGCTCGTCGAGGGGCGGAGCTTCCCCTTCGCCTCTGGAGCAGACCTGGCCGATTGGCCTGAGGTGGAGCGACGGGCCCGGCTCGACTACGAGGACCGGGTTCTCGGGCGCTGGATCCTCGACCCCTCGGTGCTCGACGTGCACGTCGCGATCGCGGCCCTCGACTCCGAGCTCCAGCCTCGCGCGGTCGCGCACGCGGTCGGCCTCGCGCTCGGGCGGGCTGCGGGGGACTCTGAGCTCGCCCACGGCAACCCCGCTCATCTCCGGTCCTTCGGTCGTGAGCTCTCCGCGCGGCTCTCCCAGTGGCCTGCGCGCTTCTCCGCCTGGGAGGAGCCGCCGGTCGACGAGGCCTGGCGTGAGTGGGTCCTGGAGCAGCGCGAGCGGCTCCTCCAGGGCCTCGGTGACGATCGTCTCTTCAACGCCGCGGACCTCTGGGAGATCGCCCACCTCGCGGCCCTCCCCAGCGAGTCCGCTCGCCTCGCGCTGCGCGAGATCCATCGCGTGAGCGCCCAGGTCGGGCCGATCCATCCCGGGCTCGGCGCCTCCTTCCGTCGGCGGGCCCAGGAGGTTCCGGTCGACGAGGACGACTCGAGCCACTACCCGGCCGGCGGCTTCGACTCGCTGAGCAACCGCGGTCGCTTTGAGAATCTCGTCCGCTCCGAGGTCGGCTACGTCGGCGAAGGTCGTGAGCTGATGGGCGGGGCGATCGACCTCTTCGACGTCCGCTTCGCCCAGGGGGAGCTGCTCTTCTACACCCGCGATGAGAGCCCGCTCTTTGATCAGCGCCGCGAGCTCAACATCGTCATCGACTCCCCGGTCGAGCTGCGCCACAAACACCCTGAGCTCGACGCTCAGACCTTGGTGCTCGTCGAGGCCGCGAGCCTCCGCCTTCAGGCGGATCTGGTCGACGTCTTCGGCCCCTCGGGTGCGACCGTTCGTCTCTGCTGGCGGGAGAGCGAGGATGATCCGGTGATCGGCGAAGAGTCGGCCCTCCTCGCGCTTACGCTCGCCGATGAGATCGCCCATGGGCGAGTGACGATGTCGACGATCCGCGAATACAGCGAGGCCTCGCCGCGGGGCCTCATCGTCTTCTCGAGCCACGGACGAGAGGCGGTCGCGGGGGCGCGGGCCTGGGTCCGGGTCGGCGAGGCGACGTGGCGGATCGACGACGACGTCGAGCTTGAGGTGCGTACGCCCGCGGGGCTGAGGGCTGCGCTCGACGAGGTCCTGCGCCGCTGCTTCGAGTGAGCTGCCCACCGGCTGACGCCGACCTGTGGGGATGAGGGGCTCTCTTGGGATTCGCGGTCGCGAGCGGGGAGCGCCCGCGGTCGTGACCGCTCCCGGGGTGCGGGAGAGAAGGGCTCCGTCGCTCGCGAAAGGAGGAGGTCCGCGGAGTCGGTCGAGAGGAGCGCTGGCGGAGTCGGTCGAGATGCGTGCTCTCGCGACGAATCTAGACAGGCCGAGTCGGGCGAGAGAAGTGCGATTCGGCGCAATAGGCGGCTTGCGCAGATGGCGTCGCGAGCGAGGTGCGGCGACGCTCATTGGACGCTCACTGGACGCTCACTGGACGCTCTGAGGAGCGTTCTCGGCCGGCTGCTCTGAGTTTTCTTGTGTGGGAACCGCGTACACTCAGGGCGAGTTGACCCTGTCATGAAGCTAAAGCTCTCAGCACCGCGGGTTCGTCGGGATCCCTATCCTACGTTTGCGTACCTCCGTGAGCATGATCCTGTGCACCGGGCCTATCTGCCTATGGTCGGAGTCGTCTGGTACGTGAGCCGCTATGATGACGTCACAAGCGTCTTCCGGGACCCGCGCTTGGCCAACTGTCGGGCGAACGTCGGCGACGGCAAGGGCACCCCCAAGTGGTTGCCGAGGTCCTTCAAGCCCTTTGTCGACAGCATGATCACCGCCGACGGTGCGGAGCACCGCCGCCTCCGGGCGCTCGTCCAGGTGGCCTTTACGCCGCGGCGGATCGAGGCCCTGCGGAGCAGCGTCGAGGCGGTGATCGAGGAGCGCCTCGACGTCCTCGCGGCGAACGCATCCCGCGGGCGTGCGGAGCTGATCGAGGACTTCGCCTTGCCCGTGCCGCTGCGGATCATCTCCGAGATGATGGGGGTGCGCGTAGAGGAGCAGCGAGGCTTTCACACCCTGACCAATCGCTTTATGGAGCTCGCCGACAAGGGCATGCCGGGGCTCTTTTTGGGCGCCCGCAACACTCTCAAGCTGCTCTCCTTTCTCCGCCGCCAGGTCGCCGAGAAGCGGGAGCGGCCGGGCTCTGATCTGGTCAGCGCGCTCCTCCAGGCGGAGGCCGATGGCGAGCGTCTGACGGACGATGAGGTCGCGGCGATGATCTTTCTCCTCCTCCTCGCCGGCCACGAGACGACGGTCAACCTCCTCGGCAACGGCGTCTTGGCGCTCCTCGATCACCCGAGCGAGCTGGCAAAGCTGCGCGACGATCCTTCGCTGATCGACGGCGCGGTCGAGGAGCTGCTGCGCTACGCGAACCCGGTCTCGCAGGTCTCGCCGCGCCACGCCCGCGAGACCTTCGAGTTCCGCGGTCGGAGGATCCGTCGCGGCGATATGGTGATGCCGCTGATCGCGGCGGCCAACCGTGACCCGCGGGCCTTCGAGCGGGCGGATCAACTCGATATCACCCGAACGCCGAACCGCCACCTCGCGTTCGGTCTTGGGGTGCACTATTGCCTTGGCTCGCCTCTCGCGCGAATAGAGGGGAAGCTCGCAATTAATGGACTTCTCCGTAGATTCCCGGAGATTGAGCTGCGGGTGCCGAGGGGTCGTTTGCGGTGGCGTCGATCGAGCCTTATTCGCGGGCTCAGCGAGCTGCCGTTGCGTCTGTGATGAGGATGGTGCTGACGTGGGGGAATTGGCCACCCGCGGTCTGCGGCGAGCATTGTGTGGGGTCTGCACGTCGTCGCGAGGTTTCTGGTTCACGGCTTGATGTGCCCGCGGTACACAAGTGGAGGTTGGCGACGGCCGCCTCGCCGTCGCGAGAATCGAGGCCCCGATGACCTACGCTCCGCCAAATAGTCCCGACAGCATCGTCTCCTTCCGGTCCCGCTACGAGAACTACATTGGTGGCGAATGGGTCGCGCCGGTGAAGGGCCTCTACTTCGAGAACATCTCGCCGGTGAACGGGCGGCCGTTTTGCGAGGTCGCCCGCTCCTCCGCGGAGGACGTCGAGAAGGCCCTCGACGCTGCCCACAAGGCGAGGGCCGCCTGGGCCGCGACGTCGGTGACCGAGCGATCGGTGATCCTCAACAAGATCGCCGATCGGATCGAGGCGAACCTCGAGATGCTCGCGGTCGCCGAGACCTGGGACAACGGCAAGGCGGTCCGCGAGGCCCTCGCGGCCGACCTGCCGCTGACGATCGATCACTTCCGCTACTTCGCCAGCGTGATCCGAGCCCAGGAGCACGGCGCGGGGATCCTCGACAACGACACCGTCGCCTATCACTTTCACGAGCCGCTCGGCGTGGTCGCGCAGATCATCCCGTGGAACTTCCCGCTGCTGATGGCGGCGTGGAAGCTGGCGCCGGCGCTGGCCGCCGGCAACTGTGTCGTGCTCAAGCCGGCGGAGCAGACACCGGCGACGATCCTGGTGCTGATGGAGCTTATCGGCGATCTCCTGCCGCCGGGCGTGCTCAACGTGATCAACGGCTTCGGGGTCGAGGCCGGAAAGCCGCTCGCTCAAAACTCGCGGATCGCCAAGGTCGCCTTCACCGGCGAGACCACCACCGGCCGGCTGATCATGCAGTACGCCAGCCAGAACCTGATCCCGGTGACCCTGGAGCTCGGCGGCAAGAGCCCCAACGTCTTCTTCGAGGACGTCTGGTCGGCGGACGACGCCTTTCGCGACAAGGCGCTGGAGGGCTTCACGCTCTTCGCCCTCAACCAGGGCGAGGTCTGCACCTGCCCGTCACGGGCCCTCGTCCAGGACTCGATCTACGGGCCCTTCATGGAGGCCGCGGTCGCCCGGACCAAGGCGATCAAGATGGGTAACCCGCTCGATCCGACGGTGATGATGGGCGCTCAGGCGAGCAACGATCAGCTCGAGAAGATCCTCTCCTACTTGGACATCGGCCGGAAGGAGGGTGCCGAGGTGCTCTGCGGCGGCGCACGGGCGGAGCTCGGCGGTGACCTGGAGGGCGGCTACTACGTCCAGCCGACGATCTTCGCCGGTCACAACAAGATGCGGGTCTTCCAGGAGGAGATCTTCGGACCCGTCGTCTCGGTCACCCGCTTTCGTGACTACGACCAGGCGATCGCGATCGCCAACGACACCCTCTACGGGCTCGGGGCTGGGGTCTGGACCCGCGGGGTCAACACCGCCTACCGAGCCGCGCGGGCGATCGAGGCGGGCAGGGTGTGGAGCAACTGCTACCACCTCTACCCGGCGGGCGCCTCTTTCGGCGGCTACAAGCACTCGGGGATCGGCCGCGAGAACCACAAGATGATGCTCGCCCACTACCAGCGGACGAAGAACGTCCTCGTCTCCTACGACCCGAACAAGCTCGGCTTCTTCTAGGGCGAGGATGGGCGACCAGGTGAGCGCGACCGAGGCCGCCCGCGAGCTCATCCGCGAGCTCCGGGCGGAGCACGGCGAGCTGATGTTTCATCAGTCTGGCGGCTGCTGTGACGGCTCGTCGCCGATGTGCTATCCGGCGGGGGAGTTCTTGACCGGGCCGGCGGACGTTCTCTTGGGCGTCGTCGAGGGCTGCGAGTTCTACATCGGCAAGGCGCAGTGGGAGCTGTGGCGGCACACGGTGCTGCTCCTCGACGTGGTCCCGGGGCGGGGCGCGGGCTTCTCGATCGAGGCCCCTCGCGGGCTCCGCTTCCTGACACGCTCGGACCTCTGCGCGGTCCCAGGCGGGGACGCGGCTGCGGACGCGGGTACGCCTCCAGACGCGCTCTCGGACGTGGACTGATCCGTGGAAGAGCCCGGCTGGATCAGCACCTTCTGGGAGCAGGGCATGGAGGAGCCGCCCTGGCTCGTCTTCCAGGGACGTTCTCCCGGGGGCGATGAGCGCTGGGAGAGAGGTTTGATGCGGCGCCTCGCGGGTGGCGACAGGCTGACGATCATCGGCGATGACGGCGAGGTGCTCTGGTCGGGGACGCTAGGTTGGCGTCGCCTCGGGCTCTTCGGGCTCCTCGGTCCGCGGACGCTCGCGCCTGCGGGGATCGACGAGGCGCGCTGGCGATCGTGGTTTGGCCGAGAGCCGCCGCTGCTCGCCCGTTGGCGGCGACCCTAGCTGCCGGTGGCGAGAGCCCGGCCCGCTCTCGCTGCGAACGGGCTATTGGTAGGCGATCATGATCGCGGACATGGTGTAATAGGGTTGGCCGTGGCCGTCGCCGCAGCTCGCTCCGGCGACGCAGCCGGTGCAGGGCTCAGCCTCGGGGCGGCAGCTGTTGACGTAGTCGTCGACCGCGTAGACCACCGTGTTCTCGACGCCGGGCAGCACATCGGCGGTCGCGTGCATGGTCCAGGGGATCACGTCGGCGCCCGGGCACCAGCCGGCGCGCGGGTAGGTCCAGGTGCCGAGCTGATCGGGGACCGCGGTCTCCGGGCAGTCGTCGCGCCAAACGCTGCGGGCGAAGCCGCCGTCGCCGTTGAGCTGGTAGCCGTGGACCCGGGGGCAGAACTCTGCGCAGTTGTCGAGGTTGCCGAAGCCGTGGCCGGTGATGTGGCTGCGGAGGGCGAAGCTCGTCGCCTCGACCGGCGGGGTGAAGCTCTGGGCGTCGACCTGGGCGTCGACCGGCGCGTTGGGATCGCCGTAGGAGAAGCTCTGGTACCAGAGCGGGAACACCTCGATCGGGCGCGGGCTCGGGATCCCGCCGCGGAAGTCGAGGCTTGCGTCGACCAGCCAGCCCTCGCCCTGCTCATGACCCGGGCCGACCCAAGTGTCGATGAAGACCCGGAGCGTCGCGTCCCCCTTGAGGAGCGGGCGGAGGTCGGTGACGTCGAGGGACCAGCTCGCCGGCAGTCGATAGGCGGTGATGAAGCGGGCGACCTCGACATAGCCCTCATCCTCGGCGCCCGGCCAGCGGACGACGCCGATCGTGCCGTAGCGATCCCAGTGATCGCAGCGGCCGTTGGGGCAGGAGAGGGCGAGGTCGAGGGTGATCGCGTCGTACTCGCCCGCGGCCGGGAGGGCGACGGCGACGTCGACCTGGCGCCGGTTCTCGGCGCCAAAGTAGATGTGCTCGGCGTCGAAGATCGGGATCATCGCGTCGTCCCCCGGGGTCAGGACCTCGCCGGTGGTCCCGGTCGTCTCTTCGGTCGTCGTCGCGTCGCTCTCTGTGCCGGTCGTGCCTGAGCCGGTCGTCGTCGCGTCGTCGGTCGTCGAGGCGTCGGTCGCCGAGGCGTCGGTCGCCGTCGCCGCGGGTGAGCCTGTGCAGGCGAGGGGGAGGCCGAGCGGGAGGAGTAGCGCGAGGAGGGCGGGGGTCCGAGCGATGCGCATATCCCACAGTACGTCATTTTTTGGCCCAAAATGCCTCTCAGCGGGACTTGGCGGTCAATCGGAGCCTCCTGGCGTCAAGAACAGGTTCCATATCGGACGACCAGTGCCGACCTCCTCAACCAACACGCTCCTGCCTGGCCGGACTCGGGCGCCTTCGGGCGAGGCCGTGGGCGTTGGCGGTGAGGCTCAGCGAATCGTGACCGGTCGGAGCCTGCGGAGCTGGGGCGCCGCAGAGTCGAGGGGGCCGACGCGGAGGGCGAGGAGGCCGTTGCCTCGGCGGATCCCGCGGGCCCTGACGATGAGCTCGACATGGGAGGCGGCGAGGGCCTGGGAGAGGAGCTCGTTCTCCTCGGGGCTCGTCGGCGCCTCCTCGGGATCGCGGATCCCTGCTGGGATCCACAGCTCGGGGAGCGTCGCGCGGCGCATGCCCGCGTCGCTCGGCTGGAAGGTACAGGTGCGGCCAGCCGCGGAGAGCTCGACGATCTGGACAAGGCCGCGAGCGAGCGCCTCACCGCCGACCTCGACGGCCAAGCCCCTGGAGGCGCGGCCTAGGCTGCGCAGACGGAGCCTGAGCTCAAAGGGTTGCGCCGCCTCGCCGCCCCAGCCCCGCATCGGCGGTCCGCCTACGCCGAGGCCCAGGGCTGGAGGAGTGTCGAGGTAGTCGGCGTAGTCCGCCGGGGCTGGAGCCCCAGGCTCGGTCTCAGGCTCAGGCTCAGGTCCGGGCTCAACTGCGCCATCGGTGCTGATGATGTCGTCGGTGTGGAGGGGGTCGTCGGTGTGGAGGGGGTCGTCGGTGCGGAGCTTGTCGTTGGTGTCGGTGTCGGTGTCACTTTCGCCGGGGATGTCGCCCCCCGCGTCGGAGCCCGCGCCTTGTCCTGCGGTGGCTTGGGCTTGGGCTTGGGCTTCGGCTCTGAATTTGGCTTCGGCCACGCTGTTCGCGCTGGGGCCCTGGGGACGGTCACTCGGTATGAGAGGGTCGTCCTCTCCCCGACTCGGGGAGAGCTCAAGCTCCTGCGCTGCATCTGTGCGGTCTTTGGCTTCAGCGTTGGGCTCTGTCTCGGCGCCACCGCGGGGTTCGTCGTCGAGGAGTGCGATCGGAGCTCCGAGCGAGAGCCCGAGCGGATCGATGCGCCCGCAGAGCAGCGTCAGCCCGTCGCTGACGGCGAGCCTCCCATCGTCGGCGATGGCGATGGCGGTCGCGGCGAAGTCCAGGTCTGCCGCTCCACGAGCGCCAGAGTCGGCGTCTGCCGGGAGGTCGGCCAAGTTGGGATCGTCCAAGCGAAACAGGCGCAGGCGGGCCGCAGCTCCGTGCTCGGGGTGGGTGAGGACGACGGCCAGCCCCTCCGAGGTCGGCAGGGCGCGGATGATCCCCGCAAGCTCGCGCTTGCCCAGGAGCGTCCCATCGTCGGCGTAGTGGACGAGCGCGCCGCGTCCAGATGACCTCGCGACGGCGACGAGCACTCCGCTAGAGGTCGCCGTGGCCCGCAGGCGCAGGCCAGGCTCAAGGGGCATACGGAGCAGCGAGGGGCTCATGGCGCCGCCGCGGAAGAGGGCGACGATTCCGGTGTAGAGGCAGGTGATGGCGATGGCACCACGGGCGGTGTGGAGGAGGAGCTGGCCCCGCTCAGTGCTCATCTTGCGGGTGCGGACGCGCGGCGCTCTCTTCGGCCAAAGAAGTCCCCTGGGCCATGTCGTGGACTTCGCGCCCTTGGTCTCGAGGACGAGGGCGCTGGGCCAGAGGGCGCCGTCAAGGGTCGCCTTGCCGCGCTCGTCGAGGAGTACGATGTGATGTCGGTCGGCGGTCAGGGCCGCGTCGAGGAGCTCAGGCCGGAGGAGGGCCGCGTCGATCTTGAAGCGATCGCGAAGGCCAGTGAAGCTCTCCTCAACGTCGTCTGCGCTCGGGCGTTCGAGCTCCGTTCGCGTCGGCTGGCCGGCCTCGTCGACCCGAATATGGAGCCCTGGACCCTCGCCTCTCGGAGCTTCGACTTCGCATCCCTCCACCGTCCACCACAGGCGCATGGCTTCGATCTATCACCCCGGCCAAAGGGCCGCGATGCTTTGTGCGTTGGTCGCGCGACATCACGCGGGGGGGGTCGGGGTCGCACGCAGGGGGGCTCTGGTCGCGCGGGGTCGCACCCGGCAGAGCGGTCGTGGACGGGGGGGCGGAGGCTGAGGCGAGGGCCGGGGGGGGGGGGGCGCCCACCAACCAAAAC